>OITM01000334.1_pt1 | contig 14003 bp, 7 predicted proteins | sample 1586711 | NCBI WGS metagenome assembly OITM01 (sample SAMN02675049, study PRJEB24791) | human gut metagenome, SKBSTL061 | isolation source: stool | host: Homo sapiens | place: USA
TATCGCCTGAATTGAATATGATGAGTGCGAACGAGATGTTGGATTATATCGGTGCGGCTGTTGCCGTTCGTTTGTCGGGCGATGCCTTGACGACTCCTGATAAGATTGCGTCCGGCCGTCAATATTTTATCCGTAATTTCGGTCTGGCTAAGTTCATGGATGAGAACTATAATCCTATGAATGACTACAAGTGGTGGAACGAGATTCTTGAGAGAAATGCGCCGATGTATCAGGTCGATCTGTCGGTTTCGGGCGGCTCGGCGAAGACCTCTTACTATTTCTCGGGTAACTATGCCAATAAGACCGGTATTCTGCCCGGTTCGGAGTTGGATCGTTACAATTTCCGTACGAATATCGATACCAGGGCTAACAACTGGCTGCGTTTGGGCTTGAACCTCGGTTTGGGTTATCAGCACAGTTCGATTGCTGATACGAATGAATCGATGGACGGTCTGTATGTATCGAACCCGGTGATGGCATCGTTGATTACGCCTCCTTACCAGCCTCTCTATGACGATAACGGTCAGATGCTCAACTTCTTCGATGCTACTCAGGCTATCAACCCGTTGATGACTGCGGACTATATGCCTCGCTGGCAGAATCGTATTACGATGAATGGTATGGCTTTCATTGAACTGACTCCGGTGAAGGGGCTGACGATCCGCTCCTCTCTTGCTGTGGATGCTTTTGACTGGCGTTCACACGGTGCTTCCAGCCCTGAAACTCCTACTCCTTCGGGTAAGTTCGGTACTGGTAGTGCCAGTGAACTGTTCCAGCGTTTCTATGAATGGACTTGGACCAATACCGCCGAGTACAAGCATACTTGGAATGAGGTTCATAACTTTACGGCGCTGCTCGGTGAGGAGACTCTTTATCGGAATAACAACAGCTTCGCTGTAACTTCGACCGGTATCACTTCTTCGCGCTTCCTGAATATCGCGATGGGTACAGAAGTTTCCGGCGGTCTGCCGACCTATAGCATCGCACAGTCGGCTTCGAATTCTGTATTCGGCCGTCTTGAATATAACTTCGCAGAGCGTTATTTCATCAGCGGTTTGTTGCGTAACGACGCAAGCTCGCGTTTCGGTGAGAACAACCGCAATGCGCTTTTCTGGGCTGTCGGCGGTATGTGGAATATCAAGAATGAGACGTTCCTGCGCGACAATCAGACTATCAGTGATTTGAGTCTGAAAGTGTCTTACGGTACACAGGGTAACTCCGGTATCGGTGACTACAACCACCGTCAATATATGGCTGCGGGTTCGGCTTACGGCGGTTACACGACTTGGATGGTATCCGGTATCGGTAACCCTGATCTGATGTGGGAGAGCCAGAATACATTGACCGTGGGTGCCAATATTGAGTTGTGGAGAAAACTCTCTCTCTCGATTGAATACTATCGCCGTCAAACCAACGATATGCTGATGTCCATTCCGTTGGCTCCGTCAGGTGGTTACAGCGGTCGTGCCGGTAACGTCGGCGGTATGCGCAACTCCGGTATCGACCTTTCGTTGAACTACGATATTTACGCTTCGAAAGACTGGTTCGTGAACTTCCACGCGACTTTCAACTACAACAAGAACCAGCTGACCGATCTTTGGGAACCGGGTCTTGAATTCGCTTATATGGGCAACGGTCTGCAGGCTTACAGCGTAGGTGATCCGTTCCCGACTTGGACAATGCAGGAGTGGCGCGGAGTCGATCCTGAAACCGGTCTGGATACCTGGACTACGGCAGACGGCGGCATTACTTCCGATTTCAACCAGGCTGCTTTGGTGAATCTGGGTACTTCGCTTTATGCGCCTTATACCGGCGGTTTCGGTGTGACAGCCGCATGGAAGGGACTCAGCCTGACGGCAGACTTCTCTTGGGTTCATGGCAACTACGCGCTCAACAATACGATGTATTTCGTTGCTAATGCCGATATGGGACTCTCTTCCCAGTTCAACCAGTGCGACCTGGCATGGGACTATTGGCAGCAGGAAGGCGACCAGGCGAGATATCCCCGTCTGGACCAGGCGATCAATTTTGACAGCCGTATGCTTGAGAAGGCTTCGTTCCTGCGTCTGAAGTATATCCAGTTGGCTTATACGCTCCCGAGCCATATTATGGAGAAGACGAAGTTCATCAAGGGCCTTAAGGTTTGGGTCGGTGGCCGTAACCTCTGGACTGTGACGGGCTATAACGGCCTGGATCCTGAGGCTGCAGAGAAGGGTGTCGATGTCGATACTTATCCGAATACGCGCGAGTTCACTTTCGGCCTTGAGTTTAAGTTCTAATTTTCAGTGTTCATTATAAAAAAATAAATACAAGGCTTAGACTATGAAAAAGATAATAAATTCGATTTTGGCATTCGTTACCCTCTTTTCTGTGACGTCGTGCGACTTGGATATGGACCCCGAAACGGCGATCCGGCCCGAGGATGCGTACACCATGGAATATTGCGAGGGTGTGAGAGGTTACGTTTATGTGGACCTGAAAGCGCTCCTTTCCGGTGGTTTCTACTCGATACCGGACCTTTATGTGGATGTTCTGAATGTTTGCATCGGTAGCGGTAATCAGGGTATCTATTCTTTCAACTGGCGTTTGTATCCCACTGATCAGGATGTAACGTCGTCCTGGTCCAGTTATTATACGACGATGATGCATATCAACTATGCGATCCGTCATATGGATGCAGCTTATGAATATCTTACTCCCGACGAGCAAAAGAAAGTGGATGTTTACAAAGGCGAGATGTATTTCTTCCGCGCCTATGTAATGCACCGTGCCGCGCTGCTTTTCTGTGAGGACTATGATCCGGACAAGGCCGCTGATCAGTTGGGTCTTCCCTATCCGAAAGAGTGGGAGCCGGAAGCGAAACTGGCTCGCGGTACGTTGGCAAAGTTGTATGAGAACGTAGAGGCAGACCTCGTAGAAGCTGAGAAAACCGTGACTGCTCAGGGTACTCCGACGGATCAGATTTACCTGACCAAAGATGCCATTACCGCATTCCGCGCAGAGCTGGCTCTGCACCTTCACCAGTATACGGAGGCCAGCCAGTACGCCCAGTCTCTTTATGGAACTTATCCTTTGGTGACAACGGCTGAAGGTCTCGAAAGAATGTGGCGCGAGGATACTTCTACCGAGAATATTCTGCAACTGGAGGTACTTCGTACGACCATGACGACTGTGAACTCGTTCGGTAGCTATCTGAACAGTAGCTGGGAGCCGAATTCGGGGGTATACTTCTATGCTCCTACCTATATTCCGGAGCAGCATATTGTCAAGTTGTTTGAAGATGCCGATTTCCGTACGAATATTTTCCTTGTTAAGAATGCCAATGTTACGATCAGTGGAAATAAGGGGGTCGGAGTTCTTATTGGTAAGTTCCGCGGTAACAAGAATTTCCAGACCAATACGACTACGTTGGTTTATCGCAACAGACCTAAGATGTTCCGTATCTCCCAAATGTATCTGGTCGATGCCGAGGCGCAGTATCGTTTGGACCCTGCTAAAGGTTTGGATCCGCTGAACCAGTTGCGTACGGCCCGTGGTCTGACAGCCCTTACGGCGGATGATGTGAAGGATGATGTTACGTTGCTTGACGGCACGAAGATATCTGGACTTTTCAATGCTATTCAGGAAGAGCGCGGCCGCGAGATGCTTGCCGAGGGTACGCGTCTTTTCGACCTGAAGCGCTGGGGACAAGGTTTCAAACGTGATATCAATGCCAAACTTGCTCCTTTGGTTGACCAGGTGTCTTATTTGCAGACTATGAAACAGACTGCTGGTAGCCCGAAGTTCGTATGGCCTATTCCGAATAGCGAGCTGACGCAGAACCCGAATTTCGGTAGCCAGAACCAGGGATATTTGTAATAGATATCTTTGATCTGACAAGATATGTGAAGGATCGACCCGTTACGGGTCGATCCTTTTTATTTTGCGATCATATTGAAAATGGAGTGGTATGGATTCTCCTTTTTCGTTGAGAGGTTCAGCTTCTCTTTTCTGACGCGGTTTGGAAATGGATTCGGGATTCCGGATATACTGTCGCAGGAGGATTTTCGGACCTTGCAGTCTGATGCAAATAATCCGGAATAATGCAATATGCTTGTTTTTTCTTGGTGATAAGTGGGCTTTATCGGTCGGGATATTTTTGTCAATGTGGTGCGTGTCCCGGGGTGTTTGGGAAAGCGGTGATATTTATGTGTTCGTTCGTAGCACACTTCCGGATTTTGTTGCCGGGCACGAGCGATGCCGGTGGTGTTGTCTTTTCTCTCTTTTGGGTATAGGGAAAAGGGAGGGGAGGATCCGCAAAACAGTGTGTCGGAGGCGGGATTCAGGCTTTTCCCTTGCTTCGGGTAAGGCCCTGCGGCAGGGCGAGCGATAGCCGTGAGAAGCTGACGACGGAACCGGCCAGGGCAAACCCTCCGGCAAGCAACAGGGCGATATGGCAGCCGTTTTCCGGGTCGATATGGAACAGCAGGGCTACCAGAGCCGCTCCGGTCGTCTGTCCCGTGAGCCGGGCTGTTGCCAGCATACCGCTGGCGCTTCCGCTTCGCTCGGGCGGTGCGGAGGCGATCAGGATGCTGTTGTTGGGAGATTGGAACAGGCCGAATCCGAGGCCGCAGAGCAGGAGTCGCCAGACGATGTCGGCGACGTGGGGTTGCTCGGGCAGAAAAGCCAGCAGAACTACGCCCGCCGCCATGATAAGCAGTCCTACGCCGCCCATGGCTCCTGCGTGGATCCGTTCGACCAGCAAGCCGGCGATCGGAGCCACGACCATAATGATAGCGGGCCAGGCAGTGAGGATCAGGCCCGTATGTACTTCTGTATATCCGAATGTCTTTTGCAGGTAGAAGGGAAGCGCGACCATAGCGAGCATCTGGGCGATGAACGAGCAGATCGAGGTGATCACCGAAACGGAGAAGATCGGGATGCGCAGCAGGTCGAAGGGGAGGATCGGATAGGGTTTGTGGAGCTGGCTGCGCACGAACAGTGTGCCGATGAGGACCAGCAGGATGACGCTTATTCCGATATAGCTGGGTTTGAGGCCGTGCGAGTAACCTTCGATCGAAGCGATCAGCAATCCGAAGGTGAGGGCGTTCATCAACCCGTCCCGCCAGTCGAAGTGGCGGCCCCGGATGCGTACCGGGTTTTTAGGCAGGAATCGGTAGCTCAACAAACACGCGATGAGTCCGATCGGGATGTTGATAGCGAAAAGCCAGGGCCAGGTGGCGATGGAGAGAATACCCGAAGCCAACGTAGGGCCGGCCACCGAGGAAACGGCTACGACCGTAGCATTCACGCCCATTCCGCGTCCCAGGTGCCGGCGGGGGTATATCAGGCGGATCAGTGTGGTATTGACGCTCGTGATGGCTGCCGCCCCGAATCCCTGGCAGACGCGGGCCGTGACCAGCGTGGCGAGAGAGTCGGACAACGTGCAGCCCAGTGAGGCGACGATGAAGATACCCAGTCCCCCGATGTAGATTTTACGGTAGCCGATCACGTCGCCCAATGCTGAAAACGAGAGCAGGGAAACCACGATGGCTAACTGATAGGCATTGACGATCCAGATCGAATTGGCCGACGAGATGCCCAGCATACGGGCCATAGTCGGCAGAGCGACGTTGGCGATGGCTCCGTCTATGACCGAGAGCGATACGCCGAAAGCTACGGCGAGGATGCCCCAGAATCGGGTCGGCATGGGAAGGCCGTCCCACTCCCTGTTGCCGGCCAGACGGGGTGCTGCACCCTGTATCGGAATTTGTCGCAGACCTGCTTTCATCGTAAAAGAATCCTCTTGCAAAGGTGCGGAAAAAGCCGCGTGCAAGGTAAATTTATCGGCATTTTGCCGGGCGAAGTACCTAAAGCGGAGGCAAAGGTACGAATAAATACGGTCGGATGGACCGTCCGTCGGCATTTTCGGGTGTCTGGAAGCAGCCGGATATTTGTGGGAGAAAACGACCGGTTCGACGTTTTGCGGGGCAGGATGTGCCGGTCAGAGGATTTTCTGGAATGCGATGCGAGGATCTCCGGCGTAATGTATTTCTCCGCAGCGGACGAAGCCGAATTTGGCCAGCAGGCGGAGCATGCAACGGTTGTCGAAGTTGGTGTCTATCCGGAAGCTGCCTGTGCCGCGCTCCCGGGCCAATGTCATGGTGCGGCGCATGAATTCGGTCGCTATGCCCTGTCCTTTGACCTCCTGTGCGACGGCCAGACGGTGCAGGACGACGTATGGGGCTTGGTCGAGCCACGTGCCGTCGATTTCGGCATAGGCCGGTTCGCCGTCGAAGACGACAGCCCCGTAAGCGACGACGAGTCCTGTGTGAGTACATAGTACGTGGCCGTATCCGCGGTCGATGTCGTCCGTTATATGTGCCGCCGCCGGGTAGCCGTTCTGCCATTGGCGACTTCCCCGCAGGCGCATCTGCGCCTGGGCCTGGCGGATGATCGTGCAGATACGCTCCAGATCGTCGGGAAGTGTCGGGCGGAAGAGCAGACTGTCTGTCTGAAGGACGGTTGTCGTTGCGTTCATCGTCTTGCGAAAAATTTTTAGGAAGGGACGGGCAGTTCGGTCGTGCAGGGTGCGGGACGGAAACCGCCGGATTTATTCCGCCGTAACGAACATCCGGCCGAAGTCGAAGACGATGCGGTCGAACTTTTCGAAAAGGTCCATTCCGAGCGAACCGAAATAGGGTTGTTCGGATGCGGGGCCGAAGTCGGCTGTGACAGTCACCTTTTTCAGGGTGCGGGAGCCGTCGCCGATCGTGAAGGTTATATTCTTCAGGTCGTAACCCGTACCTCGCAAAATTCCGCCGAAACCTCCTGCGGCCGTTTCCCGCTTTTTCCCGCTGCGGTCGATCTCTTCGCGGTGCAGGGTGTAGTAGTTCGGCGAAAGTCCCGTGCGGGAGTTGCCCGTGTCGAAGACCATCGGGACGGTGTCTTTTCCGGCGACCAGCGTGTTGAGAATATATTGTCCCGAGGAGGTGTCGTGCATCAGGTTTCGCCCGCTTGCAGGTGTCGGTTCCGGAGTGGCGGGTAGGAGGAAAAAGCCCTCTTTGGGGCGAAGCTCGATCTGGCCGGCCAGACGCATGAAGTCGGTGCCGAGGACGGCTTCGATATGGCCGATTTGGTCCGAAGCCTCGTCGTTGTCGAAGACCATGAAGTAGGGGTGGCGGATCGTGACCGGTCCGATCTGCATGGAGTCGGTCGTGGCGAATTTCACGAATCCGTTGCCGCCGATACCGCTCACGGGAATCGAATCGCAGATGATTTCGAGGTCGTGGCGCTTGGCGAATTCCGCCGAAACGAAGCTGGCGCCGCTGCAACCCGTGTCGAAGATGAAGCGCTCGGTGCGGCCGCCGATCGTTATGTCGGTATAGAAGTTATGGACCTTTTTGTCCGTGCCGTCCAGCGGGCTTTTGACCGTTTCGCTTCCGACGGTCAGCGGCAGCCGGATTTCGCCGTCGGGTTTCGTGAGCGACGTGCGCGGATGTCGGGCCATGGTTTGGAACCACCGTTGGGTCGCCAGGGTCGAAGCCCTCTCTTCCTCGCTCTGTCCGGCAGCGAACTGGGTGAGCAGGTCGGCCGCCTGTTCGTAGGCGCCCAGCTCCTGCAGGTTGCCGATAAGCATGGAGAGGAGCCAGCCGAGCATCGAGCCTTCGGGATCGGCGAAGAGTTCCTGTTGGTAGTCGTTGAGCAGCGTTCCGATGGCATTGCAGCTCTCCGGCAGCCGGTTGAAATGACTGCCCAGAGAGGCTTCGCAGAGCAGCCGGACGAAGGGCGACAGTTCGTCGCGGATCTCCGGGTAGCATGCTTCGAGCCGGAACCACTCCTGGGCGTTGATCAGAGCGGCGGCCTGTTCGTCGGCTGTCGGTACGGCAGGCTGTTCCTCTGCCGACAGGGGCAGGGTGAAAACGAGGAAGAGGGCGAGCAGCAGTTTTTTCATAGCGTCTTAATGGTTGGTATCGGTTTTTCCGGTCAGCGTCCGCAGGTCGTTGCCCGAAGGGTTTTGGAAAACGCGCAGGTCGAATTCGGGGATGACGGCCAGCACGTGATCGAATACGTCGGCCTGAATGCCTTCGTACGGGACCCAGTCCACCGTGTCGGTGAAGAAGTAAAGCTCCATCGGGAGGCCTTGTTCGGTGGGTTGCAGTTGCCGGACGAGTACCATCATGTTTTGATTGACCCGTTCGTTCTGCCTGAGATAGAGGTTCAGGTAGTTTCGGAAGACTCCGATGTTGGTTTGGTGCAGTCCGTTGATTTTGTCTTCACCGGAGGGGATGTCGTGTTGCCGGTTATACTCCTCGACCCGCTGCTGGGTCCGGGCGATGTAATCTTTCAGCAGGTCGATGCGCTTGTATCGCTCCAGCATTTCGGGTGTGCAGAAACGGATGCTGGTCATGTCGATATTGATCGAGCGCTTGACGCGGCGCCCTCCCGAGGAACGCATTCCTTCCCAGTTTTGGAACGAGTCGCTCACCAGCAGGTAGGGCGGGAGGGTGACGATCGTGTTGTCCCAGTTGCGGACTTTGACCGTGTTGAGCGTGACCTCCTCCACCGTGCCGTCGGCGCCGTACTTGGGCATGCTGATCCAGTCGCCGACTTTGAGCATGTTGTTGGCCGACAGTTGGATGCCCGATACGAAACCCAGGATGCTGTCGCGGAAGACCAGCATGAAGATCGCGGCCGAAGCGCCCAGACCGGTGAGGAACATCGCCGGAGAGCGGTCGAGAAGAATCGAGAAGACGAGGATGACGGCGACCAGGAAGGCGATGACCTGTCCGGTCTGCATCAAGCCCTTCAGCGGCTTGCCTTTCCACTCCTCCCGGCGGCCCATCAGTTGAAATATGGCTTCCAGCAGGGAATTGACGAAGCGCAGGACGGCGATGACGATCGCTATCTGTACCAGCCGCGTGATCAGGACGACGAGGCCGTTTTGATCGGGAAAGGCGATGGGCAGCATCACCACCACCAGGATCGGGGTGACGATGTGGCACAGCCGCCGCAGGACTTTGTCGTCGAAGATGATGTCGTCCCACGTGACTTTGGTCTGCTTGACGACGCGTCGCACGACCTGCAACAACAGCAGGCGGATCAGGAAGTCCAGCCCTACGCCGATGGCGACGATGATGGCCAGGATGACCCATTGGTCGATGCCGCGGGCGCTGTCCGCAGAGATTCCGATGTAAACGAGCAGTTGGTCGATCCAACTCCGGATGGTTTGTTGCAGCATAAATTCTTCGGTTCCGTTTTTCCAAGACAGGGAAAGGTGAGAGCAATCGTGCGGGACTTGCACGCGAAGATTGTCGAACCGCTTCCGATCTTTTGCAAAGATAGTGAAAACCGAGGGCTGAATCAAATTTGCACGAACCGACGCTTATCTTCCGTAAAGACGGCGAAAATCGGATACAGACCAGATTCGCTCCCTGTCTTCGCCGAAGCGTTCCTCTCCGCATTCAATAAAGTACGGCACAAGACGAACGGCAAATCCAACTTTTCCTTATCTTTGTATGAAGAATAAGAGTACGTTTCGGACAAGCCCAAACGACCGACGCTCGAAGCATGCGCCGAATACACTCGTGAACTCTGCCATGCAAAGAGGAGGAAAACAGAAAGTTAAGTTTGGCCGGCCGCTTGCCTTCCATTATTTTTGCAGAAGATAGGATACGCCTCGGAAAACTGAGAGTAAGCTCCCGTTTTCTTCTCGACTTTCACTATATTTGTATTTCGAAATACGATGAAAATGAAACCCTTGTTTATTTGCTATCCCCGTTGCAGCACTTGTCAGAAAGCCCTTAAATGGTTGCAGGAGCGCGGGATCGAAGTCGAAGTGCGCGATATCGTGCAGCAGAATCCCTCCGAAGCGGAGCTCGAAGAGTGGATCGATCGCAGCGGTCTTGCGGTCAATAGATTTTTCAATACCAGCGGTCTGCGTTATAAGGCGCTCAACTTGAAAGAAAAGGTCCGCACGGCTCCGCGCGAAGAGCTGATCCGCGTGCTTTCGACCGACGGTATGTTGGTGAAACGGCCTTTGCTGATCGCTTCCGACAAGATTTTGGTCGGATTCCGCGAGCCGGAGTGGGCCGCAGCCTTGTCGGAAAAAAGATAGGCGTTTCTGGCTGTACCGAAATAGGAAGCGGACGGAAATTTTCCGTCCGCAGGGGGTTATTTTTTCATTTTGTCGGGTTGTCGCTCCCGTTTGATTCTCTTTTTGCGGCGGACCGACCAGCCGAAGTAGCCCAGCATACGGCCCAGTGCGAAGTATTCGCCGTGCGAATAGACGATGGGGCGGGCTTTCTGCAACTCCAGTTTACCCGTTTCGGGGTCGATGTAGCGGTTGTCGGCCTGGATATTCACCACTTCGGCCAGAAACAGGTCGTGCGATCCCAGCGGTAGGATCTGTCGTACGCGGCATTCGATCGACAGGGGAGCTTCGGCTACGACGGGAGCCTTGACGACGGTCGCCGGAGCCGGAGTAAGTCCCGTTTCCCGAAATTTGTCGTGGTCGCGGCCGGAACGTACGCCGCACCAGTCCGTAGCGCGTGCCAGCTCTTCGGTGGTGAGGTTGATGACGAATTCACCCGTGCGGCGGATGATGTCGTAGGAGTGCCGCTCCGGGCGGATCGAGATGTAGCACATCGGGGGATTGGTGCAGACCGTACCCGTCCAGGCGACGGTCAGCAGGTTATATTCGTCGGGGGTGGCGCCGCAACTGACCAGTACGGCCGGTAGCGGGTAGATCAGCGTTCCCGGTTTCCAGTTTTCTTTCATTGTTTTCGGAGGAATCTTGCGTGATGTCCCCTGCAAAAGTAATCATTATTTCACAAAGCCTCCGGACTGTTTTCCGACTTTGTTCCGCCGATGAACGAACGGTACCGTGCGATGGCGGCATCCAGTGCTTTGGGGACGGCATTTACCCATAAGGTCGTTTGTATGGTGACGTTCCCTCGTCCTGCGGTTCGTTTCCAATTGCCGACGATCTGTCCGTCGCAAAGGATAACCGGTTGGAAAATTCCGTGGGAGTTGAAGGCTTTGGAGGTGTGCTCTTTTGCAAGGACGCCCGAACGGTCCTTGTAGCCGATCAGGTATTGGTCGTAGGCGGGCAGCAGATGCGTCGTGTCGCACGGAGCGGCTGCCGCAGCATTGCGGAATACGAAAAATTCCCTGTCGCCGAAATGTTCGGTCGTGAGTTCTTCGGCGATGCTCGCCACGGCGCGGCGGGCTTCGGTCGCGGTGAGTCCCGACCACCAGGTGAAATCGGCGAGCGTGGCGGGGGAGTGGCTGCGGAAATAGATTCGGGCCAGCCGGGCCAACGCCTCTTCACGGGAAGGTTCTTCGCCGTGCGGAGCCCGTTCGTCGAGAAGGGCGTAGGTCGCGGTGCCCTTCTTGTCGGCGCCGCTGCAGACGATGCCGTCCGTTTCGGCCCGCATCAGCAGATGCCGCAGCGCATATTGCGAGAGCGGAATGCCCCGCTGATTCAGCGCTTCTCCGATTTCCTCTTTCGTCCGGTGTTTGTTCCCTTCCAGCGTCTTTTGCAGCAGGTTCATGTAGCGGTGAATCGATTTGGAGTCGAGAGCGGCGTCTGTGCCCCGGGCGTAGGAGTCGTTGGCGGCACGGATGCGGTCGGCAGTGAGCGAGAGCATCCAGCGCAGGTCTTTCGAAGAAACGAAATGCCACGTCGGACGCAACAGGTGCGTGCGCAGGATGTCGCCCCTGTTCAGGGCGGCTTCGATCTGTGTGGCATCGGTCGATGCGGTGCGGCAGCCGACGGCCCATTTGGCCATGCGGTAGTCCTGGGCTTGTACGGCTCCCATCCACTCCACGACCTGTTGCGGAGCGTCGAAAGGCGGCTGAAGGAGCAGTTGGTTGCGCAGCCGCAGTTCAGTAAGCGTTGTCATGGCGGTTTCGTGTTATTCCCGGACAGCGGAAGAGATCGGGGACGGATTCTGTGATTAAAGGATATTTATCCGGATTTTGGCGAACAAAGGTACTAAATTGCATCCATAACGGATAGGAGAGTGTCCTGTTTCTGCTTGTCGGGGTGAAAAAATAGATTGAATTGGATAATTTTTTGTTCTTTTTGTCGTCATTGTAATCTCAAAACGGGAACAAAATTTTTCTTTTCAGGAATTATTCTTTAACTTAACTTTCGAAAAAGGAGAAGTTACTTCAGGGTGATTTTTTCGATAGAGGTTTAATTTTAAAATTGTACTGTATGAAAAATCTTTACTTCGTAGTATTGTGTTGTCTGTTGGGGTTTACGACAAGTTGTAGCGATGACGACAATGCGACTGCATTGTTGCAGATCGATCCTTCGACCGACCTGGTTTTTGAAGCTGTCGGCGGTACCAGGACGATCGAGGTCAAGACCGACCAGGCTACATGGCAGGTGGAATCGAATCAGGCCTGGTGCAAGGTCGCTCAGTCGGATGGTACTCATTTCACGGTAACGGCCGAGGAGAATACGGCTTCGGAACCGAAGCCCCAGGCAGTGGTGACGGTGACGGCCGGGACGGCACAGGCCGTATTGAAAGTCGATCAGAAGGGTACCGAAACCCCTCCTGTGACAGGAACGACTTTTAAGATTACGCTCGGTGAGCCGACTCCGACCGGAGTGAATATGAAAGTGGTGCCTTCGGACAACGATGCGGTTTACTATTACGACGTTCTTTCCAAGCAGATCCTCGATCAGCACCACTCGGGCGATTTGGCCGTATATATGAAGAATATGATGGCAGAAGCGGTCAAGAATTACGGCTCGGTCGAAGAGGCTCTCAAAAAGTTGGGATCTCAAGGCGAATCGAACTATGCATTCGAGGGGCTGGATCCGAATACCGATTACCTGGCTTTTGCTGCGGGGCTCGATGCAGCGGGCGAAGTGAATACCGCGATCGAGAAAACGACTTTCAAGACCAAGGAACTGGCTGCGGGAGCTACTTTTAAGGTGGAGTTTACCTGCTATTATAACGGAGCGGACTTTACGATTACTCCGTCCGATCTCGAGTTTCCGTATTATTCGGCCATCCGTCCGGCGTTCCGCTACCAAGGACTCGACGACGATGCTTTGCTCCAGACAATCATAGCGGAGGACAGCTTCATGCTCGATTTCATGGCTGCTCCGGGCGTATATGAATACAAGAACGAAGGAGTTTATCTGCCCGATACCGAATATTGGGTGCTGATCTTCGGTTGGGCGGCCAGTGCTCCGACCACTCCGATTCAGAAATTCCCGTTCCGCACGAGCAAACCCAATATCGATCCGGCGGCGTGCCAGTTCACGGTGACCCATTCCGACCTTACTTCGCGCGGAATGAACATATCGATCAAGCCTTCGGACGATACGGTTCCCTACATGTTCGATTTGATCTCCGAGGCCGATTACGAGCGGTACAAGGCCGATATGAAGGCTTATGTGACGGAGTACGTGGGACAGGATATCGACAATCTCGATAATAAACGGGTGTGCGGCCAGTCGGGTTACAGCTATACGAAGGTGCTCGAACCGGGAACGAAATATTATGTATGGGTGGCCAGCATCGACGAGTTCGGCAAGCCTCAAGCGGATGTTTATATCTCCGATCCTATTACGACGCTGCCTAAAGCCGTGAGCGATGCGACGGTAACGGCGACTATCGACAAATACTTCAACGGCGACGACCTCTATGCGCTCGATAACGAGAAATACGCGGATTGCCGGGGGCAGGCCTATGTCATGGTGACTTTTGCGGCCGAGAATGCGAAGGAGTGGTACGGAACGATGGTCGCCGAGGATCCGAACGATCCGACCAGTGCGATTTCCGACGACGAGGTTATCGAAACGTTGTTGGTCGGCGGTACGTGGTGTCCTACCGGCAAGCTCTACCTGTGCAAATGGGATACGGAGCATACGATTCTGGCCGTAGGTGTCGCTGCGGACGAGAATCCGGGTGTACTGTTGCGCCAGAGCCATACCTTCACCAAGGCGGGCGCGGCTCCCGTTTCCGAATTCGTGGCACCTGAATCCCAGGGCGTGCGTA
>OITM01000368.1_pt1 | contig 13123 bp, 10 predicted proteins | sample 1586711 | NCBI WGS metagenome assembly OITM01 (sample SAMN02675049, study PRJEB24791) | human gut metagenome, SKBSTL061 | isolation source: stool | host: Homo sapiens | place: USA
CCCTACACGACGCTCTTCCGATCTTGTGCCAGCGGCAGCAGGAAGGTGGCCGTCATGGGGCCGGAAGCAACGCCGCCTGCGTCAAAGGCGATGGCGGTGTAGAGCTTGGGCACCACGAAGGAGATGCCGATGGCAAAGGCGTAGCCCGGGATGAGGAACCACAGGATGGAGATGCCGGTGAGCACCCGCACCATGGCAAGACCCACCGAGAGGGAAACGCCTGCCGAGAGGGCTGCGCCCATGGTGCTGGCGGAGATGGCACCGTCGGTCACTTCCTCGACCTGCTTGTTCAGCACATAGACGGCGGGCTCGGCCTTGACGATGAAGTAGCCGATGAGCATCCCGATGGGCACCAGCAGCCAGCGGAAGCTCTGGCCTGCCAGCACCTGACCCAGATAATTACCGGCAGGCATAAAGCCGATGTTTGCGCCTGCGAGGAATAGCACAAGACCGATATAAGTATAGGCAAGGCCCACGCCGATGCGGCCCAGCGTCCGCCGGTCGAGCTTGAGGGCAGCCAGCTGGAACACGCCGAACATGGCGATGATGGGCAACAGGGAGGTGGCAATCTCCTTGATGTAGGTGGGCAGGCCCTCGTGGAAGAGCTGCCACAGCTCCACGGAATCGCTGACGTTGGGCAGGATGGGCGGAACGTAGGTGCTGTCGCTGGCCTGGAACGCAATGCCCAGAATGAGCACCGCCAGAATGGGGCCGATGGAGCAGAGCGCCACCAGACCAAAGCTGTCGTCCGCGGCATGGCGGTCGGAACGGATGGCGGCCACGCCGACACCCAGCGCCATGATAAAGGGAACGGTGATGGGACCGGTGGTCACGCCGCCGGAATCAAAGGCCACGGAAAGAAATTCCTTTGGCACAAAGGCGGCCAGCACAAAGATGAGCCCGTAGAACACCACCAGCAGCTTGGGCAGGGCAATGCCCAGCAGCATACGCAGGAAGGCGACCACGAGGAACAGCCCCACGCCTGCCGCCACCGAGAGGATGAGGGTCATGTTGGGGATGGAGGGCACCTGATTGGCCAATACCTGTAAGTCGGGCTCCGAGATGGTGATGAGAAAGCCCAGCAGAAAGCCGACACCGATGATGAGCGGCACGCTCCGGCTTTTGGTGAGCATTGCGCCCACCCGCTCGCCCATGGGGCTCATGCTCATCTCCGCGCCCAGCGTAAAGAACATGATGCCCACAATGATCATAGCCGCGCCCAGCAGGAAGCAGAGCAGGATGCTGGGGGAGACGGGAGCAATGGAGAAGCAGAGCACCAGCACGATGGCCACGATGGGCAGCACCGCCTGAAGCGCTTCCAATAATTTTTCCCGCAGTTTGGGGATGGATGCCTTGAGAATAATGTCCACCGACCTTTCGAGAAAATATTTCCGCAGTGTACAAAACACAGGCGGATATATGAATAGTATACTGGAAAACGGAAAATGGGGTCAACTAAGAAACGGCAAAGATGGATAAATGGGCGCAAAATTTACAAATTGGAAATCAAATGGAAACCGATGAGAAATAAAACGCCCGGCGGGACAGACCAGCCGGGCGGGAAAAGCATTATTTGACTTCCTGTTTGCCCAGAACGTCTGAGGTGGGGGTCTGGAAGGTGGGGATGTCGGCGTAGGGATCGGGGGTCGTATCTGCAGGCAGGCTCTTCATGTACTTGTCCATGGATTCGGCCACCTGCTTGGCAATGGCCACGGCCTCGACCACGGTACGGGCACCCATAACGGCATCGCCGCCGGCAAACACGCCCTCGCGGGTGGTGCTGCCGTCCTCGCTGACGGTCAGCAGGCCCTTCTGGTTGGTCTCGATGCCGGTGGTGGTCTTGACGAGGTTGCTCTCAGAGCCCTGACTGACCGACACGATGACGCCGGTGTGGGGGTACAGAGTTTCGCTGCCCTCCACCTGCGTGAACTTGCCGTCCTCGCCCTTGACGGTGTCGCGGCAGATCAGGCCGTTTTCCCGGATCTCCACCGGTGCCTTGCAGAAACGGAAGCCCACGCCCTCCAGCTTGGCGTAGCTGACCTCGTACTCGGAAGCGCTGATGCAGCTTTCGTCCCGGCGGGCGTAGCAGGTAACATGGCGGGCACCGTTGCGGATAGCGGTGCGGGCGCAATCCATAGCGGAGTTGCCCACGCCGATGACAGCCACGTCATCGCCCAGACGGAAAGCCTTGGAGTTTGCCAGATAGTCGATGCCAAAGGCCACGTTGCCAAGGCTCTCGCCCTTGATGTGCATGGCGTTGGCCTTCCACAGACCGGCACCGATGAACACGCTCTTGTAGCCGTCGCGGAACAGGTCGTCGATGGTGATGGTCTTGCCGATGGTGGTGTTGGGCCGGACATGGATGCCCTTGAGCTCAAGGTGGCGGTACTGGAAATCGTCCAGCACGCTGTCGGGCAGGCGGTAGTTGGGGATGCCGTACCGCATCACGCCGCCGATCTTATCCCGGGCATCAAAAATGGTGATATCATAGCCCCAGCGCGCCAGCAGCACGGCAATGGTCAGGCCGGCAGGGCCGGCACCCACCACAGCGGCCTTCATGCCGTTCTTGGGAGCGGGGCCCTTGGTCATCTTGTTGGCATAGGTGGTGGAGATATAGTCCTCGATGATGGAAAAGTGGACAGGATCGTGGCTGGGCATCCGGTTGCGGATGCAGTGGCCCTCGCACTGGTTCTCGTGGTTGCAGACCAGAGAGCAGACCGTGGTCAGGGGGTTGTTCTCAAACAGCATCCGGCCTGCGGCATCCAGCTCGTTTGCCTTGAGCAGACGGATGACCTCGGGGATGTTGGTGTGGATGGGACAGCCCTGCTGACACATGGGCTTTTTGCAGCCGAGGCAGCGGTTGGCTTCGTCCAGAACGTGTAATGCCATGGAGTTCCTCCTCTTGTCCCACAGGCTGGGGACGCTTCGTTGTATCCAATACTATCATTATGATACACCGAACCGCTGCCGGGATACAAGTGTGGAAATGTAAAAATTTCAGGAGAAAATTTTGCTATTTCGTCAAAAAGATAATTTTTTGACGAAGTGCACCCCCCATCGGCTCCGGCTTTTTACGACACAGCGCGCCAAAATCACAGGCCCGCAGCTGAGCGTCCACCACCGCCCGGCAGGGGGTGTTCTGCTCGGCCAGCCGCGCAAGGGAGTGGGACACCGGCAGTGCGGCAGCCTTCAGGAGGGGAAGGGCATCCTTCTGCGCCCCCAGCAGGTGGAGATAGGGCGGCAGGGCGGGGAAGGCATCGGCAGAATAGTCCAGAGCGGCATCCATGGCCAGGCGGCGCATCCGTGCCCGGGGGTAGCGCACGGTGGTCAGGCTGTCCAGCAGCTCCGCATGGGTGGTGCTGGAACGCACGGCGGCTTCCAGCCGGTGCTCCAGACCTTCCGAAATGCCCCGCACCTGGGCAAACGGCGCGGTTCCTGCGCACCGGCTGCGCAGAAGCGCCAGCTGATAGCGCTGGGCGGCCGCAAGATCGGTGTACTGCCCGGCGGCAAAGGCTTCCCGGTAGAGCGGCAGGACTTCCGCCGGAACATAGGGAGCCGCGGCATCAGCTCCGCCGTTCTGCCAGAGCGTGCGCAGGGCGCTGGCACTGGCAAACTGCCCCCCTGTTTCGGTCAGGGCCTGCCCATGACCGGCACCCTGCCGGGGCAGGGGGATCGGCACCAGCGCAGCCCCCAGCTCCAGAATGGCCTTGCAGTATTCCACGGCCAGATTGTTGTTGGGCTTGTCCAGCAGGGCGGCAAGGCCGGTGCCCGGGCAGACTGCTTCCACCGCTGCCTGCCGGGCTGCCGCAAAGCTGCGGGCCCCGGCGGCAAGCCGGGCCTTGAGGGCGGTGCGGTATTCTGCGCCGGAGAGCACCCGGGCGGCTTCCATCAGAAGCGCCGCATCCGGGGTCTCGGCTCCGAACACCAGAGCGTCGCACCCGGCGGCGGCCAGCAGCTGCACCCCGGCCCGGGCAAAGCATTCCGCCCCGGAACAGGCATAAGGGGCGGGCAGGGCGAACACGAGGTCGGCTCCGCAGGTCAGCGCGGCCTGCACCCGCACGCTTTCGGGCAGCAGGGGCAGCGCGCCCCGCTGGGTCAGCCCGCAGCTCATGGCCACCGCCACCCGCTGAGCACCCAGTGCCTTTGCCTGCTGCAGCTGCCAGGCGTGGCCGTTGTGGAAGGGATCGTATTCAGCAATGATCCCGGCGAGCTTGTACATTGTGAAATTTATATCGTTCATACAGAAATAACCTGTGTCTCTTTCCATTTGTGGGCAGGGTGTACAAAAAAGCATGGATACTTTGTGGAACCCTTTGCCCGGTTGCGGCTTGAAAACCCTTGGAACCTATTATATAATATTTCTAGGAATCTGTAAAATTCTGTCCGCATCTGCGAACCGAAAAGAATATGGAGGCACAAGAAGATGAAAGTTCTGGTTATTAACTGCGGCTCTTCTTCCCTGAAGTATCAGCTGATCGATATGGACGGCGAGAAGGTGCTGTGCAAGGGCCTGTGCGAGCGCATTGGCATGGAAAGCAGCATGATCACCCACGAGGCCAACGGCCACAAGGCCACCACCCCGGCGATCTTCCCCACCCACACCGAGGCTTTTGCTGAGGTCGTGAAGAAGATGACCACCGGCGAGGGCAAGTGCATCGACGATGTCAGCGAGATCAACGCCATCGGCCACCGCGTCGTCCACGGCGGCGAAAAGTTTGCCAAGTCCGTCGTCATCACCGACGAGGTCATGCAGGCAATCGAGGAGTGCACTCCCCTCGCCCCGCTCCACAACCCCGCCAACATCATCGGCATCAAGGCCTGCCAGGAGCTCATGCCCGGCGTGCCCATGGTCGCCGTGTTCGACACTGCCTTCCACCAGACCATGCCTCCCGTGGCTTACACCTATGCTCTTCCCTATGAGTACTATGAGAAGGACAAGGTCCGCCGCTACGGCTTCCACGGCACCTCTCACAAGTATGTTTCCCAGCGCGCGGCCGATATGCTCGGCAAGCCCATCGAGCAGCTCAAGCTGATCTCCTGCCACCTCGGCAACGGCTCCTCCGTCACCGCGATCGACGGCGGCAAGAGCGTCGACACCTCCATGGGCTTCACCCCGCTCGCCGGTCTTCCCATGGGTACCCGCTCCGGCGACATTGACGCCGGTATCCTCGAGTACCTGATGAACAAGTACGGCATGGACATCACCGAGATGCTCACAATCCTCAACAAGAAGTCCGGCGTCATGGGCGTCAGCGGTGTCAGCTCCGACTTCCGCGATCTCGAAGAGGCCTTCGAGCAGGGCAATGAGCGCGCCGGCCTTGCCGTCGATATGTTCAACTACGGCGTGAAGAAGCTCATCGGTGCGTATGCCGCCGCGATGGGCGGCGTGGACGCCATCATCTTCACCGCAGGTGTCGGCGAGAACAGCGCTTCCCAGCGCATGGCCATCGCCTCCGGCCTCGAGTTCATGGGCGTCAAGATGGACGAGGACGCCAACAAGGTCCGCGGCGAAGAACGCGTCATCTCCGCGCCCGACTCCAAGGTCACCGTCCTCCTCATCCCCACGAACGAGGAGCTCATGATCGCCATGGATACCGAGGCGCTCGTCGGCTAAGTCATCAACAATCAATTATAAAAAATCCGCTTACGAAATTCGTAAGCGGATTTTTTTATTGCCGGTCTTCGAGCCACTGCATCGCGCCATAGGCGAGCAGTGCGCTCCCGCGCGGTAAAATGTTCTCGTTGAAGACGACGCTCTCGTTGTGCATGGGCTTTCCGTAGCGCGCGTCCTCCTGCGCCGTGCCCGCGCCGAGCAACAGATACGCGCACGGCAGCTCGTAGGTGTAGGACGCAAAGTCCTCCGAGCCCATCCCGCCCTCACGCAGGCGGTAGACGCTCTTCTCGCCGAACAGCATTTCGGCGCAGCGTGCCATCTGCTCGGTCAGCGCCTCGTCGTTTTTGAGCGGCGGCGCGCTCGCGAGCTCTTCGACGCTCGCACTGCCGCGGAAGGCCCTGGCTGTCGCGTCCGCGATCTCGCCGATGCGGCGCAGGATCAGCGCGGTCACGTCGCGGTCGAACGTGCGGATCGTGCCCTCGATCACGGCCTCCTGCGGGATGATATTCGGCGCGTGCCCCGCGCTGAATTTGCCCATTGTCACGATGGCGGGCGTCTTTGCGGGCAGCTCGCGCGCCGTGATCTCCTGAAGCGCAAGGTAGATGTGCGCGGCAATGTTGATTGGGTCGACGCCCGTCTCCGGCATTGCCCCGTGACAGCCGACACCCTTGACCGTGATGCGAAACAGCGTGCAGCCCGCCATAAACGTTCCCTTGCCGCAGAGCACCAGGCCCGACGGCGTCCCGGAGTTCACGTGCAGCGCCATCGCCGCCTGCGGCTCCGGCGCCTCCAGCACACCGGCCTTAAGCATCGCTTTCGCGCCCGTGAAGCCTTCCTCGTCGGGCTGGAAGGCGAGCTTCACCGTGCCCTTGAGTTCGCTTTGATGCGCCTTGAGCAGCTTTGCCGCACCCAGCAGCATGGCTGCGTGCATGTCGTGTCCACAGGCGTGCATGCTGCCGTTTTCCGAACGGAACGGCAGGTCAGTCTTCTCCCGCACCTTGAGCGCGTCCATGTCGGCGCGCAGCAGGATACAGCGCCCCATGTCTTCGCCCGTGAGCTCCGCGACCACGCCGCCGCCCAGCTCGCGCGGCTCATAGCCGAGCAATCGCAGCTTTTCTTCGACAAATTGAACCGTCTGCGGCAGGTGCGCGCCGACCTCCGGCGCGCGGTGGATTGCTCTCCGGTTCTCGACGATCTCGTCTTTCATTTCGATGGCTTCCGCCAGTAACGTCTTTCCGTTCATGCAAACTTCCTTTCTCATTTCTGCGCGGCGGTTTTTTTCGCCGCGCGCTGCTGCGCTGTCCGCCGCACGAGCTCGCACAGCGGCAGGATGTACAAAAAGCACGCAAACGCCATGCCTGTCATCGGCGCGCCGACGGTCGAGAGCGGCGTCGCCCCCGCGATCGACCACGGGATCAGCGGCGCGACGACGACGGCGCTGTTTTCAAGGTTGATGGCAAATTCTTCTTTATCCTTCTGCGACGGCGCGCAGAGCTGGTGTGTCAGGATGATCGTCAACGTCTGGTTGCAGGCGAGAAGGCTCGCCAGAACCGCCGTCAGCAGCATTGAGGCATAGGGCGAGGTCCTCTCACTCAGCGCCGTCACGCGCCCGCACAGCCCGTCGAGCAGCCCTGTCCTGCGAAAAATGCCGGAATACGCCGACGAGATCATCACGATCAGCGCCACGCGCACCATTGAAATGATGCCGCCGCCGTTGAGCATCGCGCCGACCTCGGCGTCCGACGCCGTGTAGCCTAAGATTGCGGTCTTGAGGATCGTCACCGCGTCCAGATGCCGCAGGAAAATGCACAGCACGACCGCCGCTAAAATGCTGACCGACATCGTCTTTTTCACGTTCACGCGTAGGACCGACAGGATCAAAATGAGCACCGCCGGCAGGCACATGACCCAGTGAAGCGTCATCTCGCGCCCGTAGAGCGACCACAGCTCGCCCACCGCGCCGCTGCCGCTTTTCACCATGCCGAGCGCCGCATAGACGCCGCAGCTCAGAAGAAACGGCACGAGCGCCGTCTTGAGCATGCGCTTGATGTTGTCGTAAATGTTCGTCTCCGTCAGCTCGCTCACGAGCAGCGCGCTCGTCGAGACCGGCGAGCAGCGGTCGCCGAAGTATACGCCCGAAAGCATCGCGCCGCCGAGCAGCACGGGGTCCATGCCCATCGAAATGCCGACGCTCACGCAGATGGTGCCCATCGTCGCCGCCGTGCCGAACGCCGTGCCTGTCAGCATCGAGACGCCGCAATTCAGCAAAAACGTCATCAGCAGCAGAATTTCCGGCCGAATGAGGTCGACGGCGCAGCAGATGATGAACGGCAGCGTGCCGCACGCGCGCCAGAACGCCGTCAGAATTCCGATCAGCGGAAAGACGAGCAGCACGCTTGCCGATGTCTTCACGCCCGAGCAGATCATCTTCCCGAGCTCTTTCCACGAAAAGCCCTGCTTTTTGCCGTACAGCGCGAAGATCACAAGTCCCGCCAGGAGCGCATAGAGGATATTCGTCCCCAGCACGATGCACACGAGCAGCGCAAGGCAAAATAAAACGATCGCAGCCATCCCAATCCTCCCTATCCTTTTTAACACAGTATCGCTATCTTAGCACGCACGGTGGAAAAAGGGAATCTTTTTCCTGCCGTCCGCACCCACTGCCCACAGTATAATTGCCGCCTTCGCGCTTGTAAAACTGTTAAAATTGATATATTCTACAAGAAACAGCTGTAAAAGGAGCGTTCCCATGAATTTCCATTCTCTTGACTATTTTCTCGTGCTTGCGCGGGAGAAAAACTTCACCCGCGCCGCTGAAGCGCTGCACATCACGCAGCAGTCGCTCTCGTCCCACATTGCGGGACTTGAAAAGGAGCTCGGCTGCACGCTCCTTGTGCGCCGCACGCCGCTTGAGCTCACCTATGCGGGCCGCACGTTTCTGCGCTATGCCGAATCCATCGGCCAGACGCGCCAGGCCATGGAACGCGAATTCTGCGACATCTCCGAAAATCAGAAGGGCGAGCTGCGCGTCGGCATCGCCTATACGCGCGGCCGCGCCATTATGCCGCGCCTGATCCCCGCTTTTCAGCGTCAGTATCCGAATGTCGAGATCACGCTGCTCGAAGGCTCGAACGACGCGATCCAGAAGGCGCTGCTCAGCGGCGGCATTGACCTCGCCATCGCCGGCTTTCCACACCCGCTCCCCGGCGTGGTGCTTGAGGATTACTATCTGGAGCACATCGTGCTGTGCCTGTCCGATGGGCTGCTCGCGCAGTGCGGCATCGACCTCGACACGCACCGCGGCGAGATCGCCGCGGGAAACCTAAGTGCCCTGTGTGACTGCCCCTTTGTCCTCGGCTCCGCGGAAGACATCGGCGGGCGCATCGGGCGCGGACTTTTGCGCTCCTCGGGCGTCTCGCCCGTCAGCAAAGCGACGTCGGAAAACGTCGAAACGCTGCTCGCGCTCTGCGAGCAGGGCGTCGGCGCATGCTTCTGCCCGGAAAATCTGCTGCACACAGCGCTCTCGCCCGAGCAGCTCGCGCACCTGCATATTCTCCCGCTCTGCCCCGAGGCGTCCTATCCCATCTGCTTTGGATACTTGAGCCGCTCGTATCCGTGGAGCGTGCTCTCTGAATTCATCCGCATCGCCCGCGAGCAAACTGCATAAGCACCATAAAAACGCCGCCCGTACATTTATTGCACGGACGGCACTCTTTTTTACTTCTTCACCGCAGGCTGCTGCTGGGTGATGCAGTGGATGTTGCCGCCGCCGAAGGCGACCTCCTTCGTCTGCACGCCCACGACCTCGCGGTCGGGGAACATTTTCTGCACCTGTTCGATGGCGACTGCGTCGTTTTCGTCGCCGTACTGCGTCAAGATGACCGCGCCGTTGACGATCAAAAAGTTCATATACGACGCGATGCTGACCTCGCCGTCCTCGCGGGGGATGGTGCCCTCCACAGCGTCGATGGTATCCGCACCCTCGAGTAAGCACGGCTTTTTCGTCAGACAGAGCTTGTGAACCTTTAATTTGCGACCCTTGGCGTCCGTCGCCTCGCTCAGGAATCTGTAAGCCGCCTGCGCCTGCTCATAAAACGGATGGTTCTTGTCCTCCGTCCAGATGCACGCGACCTCGCCGGGCGCGATGAAGCACGCGACATCGTCAATGTGCCCGTTCGTCTCATCAGGGTCGATGCCGTCCTTGATCCACAGCACCTTCTCGCAGCCGAGGTAGTCGCAGATCATCTGCTCGATCTCTTCTTTCGACTTGTCGGGGTTGCGGCCCTCGGAGAGCAGGCACATTTCAGTCGTCAGCACCGTGCCCTCGCCGTCGACGTGGATGGAGCCGCCCTCGAGCACGAAGCCCTCTGTGCGGTAGCTGTCCACATCCGCGATCTCGCAGATCTTGCGCGCGATCTGGTCGTCCTTGTCCCAGGGGAAATACAGCCCGTCGACGAGCCCGCCCCAGGCGTTGAACTCCCAGTCCACCGCGCGAAGACCGCCCTTGTCGTTCACAAGGAACGTCGGCCCGCAGTCGCGCACCCACGCATCGTCGCTCTCGAGCTCCACGACGCGGATATTTTCGGGGAGCTTGGCGCGCGCGTTCTGATACTGGCGCACGGATGCGCCGACCGTGACCTTTTCAAATTTTGCGATGGCCTTGGCAACATCCGCAAAGGCCTTCTGCGCGGGCTTGCCGCCGTCGCGCCAGTTGTCGTTTCGCTCGGGCCAGAGCATCCACACGCCCTGCTGGGGCTCAAATTCGGCGGGCATGCGATACCCGTCCTGCTTCGGCGTTGTGCCGATGATTCGTTTTGCCATAGCTTTGTCTCCTTATGATGAAACCATACTTAGCTGCGCGCGTTTTTCCCGCGCAGCGCGATCAGCACCTCGCCGATCGCCACGCTGAGGATCGACCCGATCGTAATGGGCAGAAAGCTCGCAAGCGTCTCTGCGTCAAACGAGAGCGGGACCGCAGTGAAAATGATCGAAATGACGATGAGCACCATCGGCACGTAGGCGATCCATTTGAGCGCCGTGTCAGACCCCGGCACGCGGAACGGGCGCGGCGTCTTCGCATCCTCGCGCCGCAGCTTCAAAAACGCCGGAAACACGGGAAGATAGCTCAAAAGCAGCATCACGAGATTCAGCGCGAAAAAGCTCCAGAAGAGTGACGAGTCCGGCGACGCCATCTCGATGAGCACGCCCAAAACACACACGCACGAGGCGACGACGCCCGACGTGACCGCCGCGCCGACGGGCATGTCGTTCTTTGCCCAGCGCTTGGCGAACACCCGCGGCATGTCGTTGTGGTCCGCCGCCAGCGCCGCCGTCGAATTGACGCCCATCGACCACGAGATCATGTTGCCGAACAGCGTCACGAGGAACAAAAGCGCCACCACGCCCACGAGCACGCCGCCGCTGCCGCCCAGAATGAGCGACACCGCGTCGATAAGCCCCGAATCCACGCTGATCTCACGCACATCCACTGCCGCGCCGATGCCGAACGCCGAGAAGAGGTAGATGGCCGCGATGACGATGCCGCCGGTCACGATGGACTGCGGGATCTGCTTTTTCGGGTCGCTCATATTGTTTGCGTACGTGCACACGACCTCAAAGCCGAGGAAGTTGAAGATGATAACAGAGATATACGAGAGGCTGTTTAAGTCGAACGACGGCAGAAATGTCCGCGCCGACATGTCGTTGACAAAGCCGTAACGGCTGATATACCACACGCCGAGCCCGCCGACCAGCAGCGCCAGCACGATCTTGATGACAGCGCTCACGTTCAGGATAATGATGCTGTCGCACACGGGATAGCACGCGATGAGCGTGACGATCCAGATGAACAGCAGCTCGACCACGAGCGAGCCGAACGTCCCGAGGCTCCGCCCCGTGATGAACGTGATGAGCTCGGGACACATCACCGCAAGCGATGCCATCCACAGTGGAAAATTGATCCAGTAGTACCACGAGGCGCGCGCCGCCCACTTGCCGTTCGGATACGCCGCGTGGATCCAGTCATAGAGCCCGCCGTCGCCCGCGTAGGCCGTGCCGAGCTCGGCGGCGATGAGGCCGTAGGGCAGCAGAAACGCCAATATCATAAAGATCCACCAGAAATACTGGCTGTTGCCGATCGACGCGACCGGCGCCGCCGCCTCGGCGACAAACACCACGCAGATGACCGACAAAATGACGTCTGCGAGCCGGAATTGATTCTTCTCCATGGCTTATCTCAGCTCTTTTCCGCTTTCGAAACGCCGCAGTAGGCCTCGACGCAGCCGAGCTTGTCGCAGAGCACTTTGTCAAGCTCCTCCTTCGCCGCCGCGATCTGAAGACCGCTCGGCTCCTTGCGGCAGCGTGTAAAGTAGACAAGAAGGCCGCGCATGGCCGTCAGGCGGTTGCCTGCCTCCTCCCAGCAGAGGGAGGCGTCGCTGTCGGCGACCTCGTCGGTCACGTCCTCGCCGCGCGTCGCGGGCAGGCAGTGCATGAATTTGCAGCCGAGGTTCCCCAGCTGCATCAGCTCGCGGTTGACCTGATAGTCGTGGAAGACGCGCACGCGCTCTTCCTTCGGCATCTCGTTTTCGTAGAGACCGTACCACACATCGGTATAGATGAAGTCCGCGCCGCGTACGCTCTCGCGGTCATCGGTGACAAGGTAGCTGCCGCCGGAGAGCGCGCAGTTCCTCTTCATGATCTCCTTGTGCTGCTCATTCAGCTGGTGGCCCTGGGGGCCGTACTGGACAAAGTGCATACCGAGCTTCGTCGTGATAAAGCCGAGCGACGCGCACACCTGCGTCGCGTCGCCCACGAACACGACCTTGCAGTCCTCTAACTTCTTCCCCTGCGGAAGGTTCTCCACGATCGTGCAGAGGTCGCCGATCTCCTGCGTGGGGTGGTTGTAGTCCGACATGCCGTTGATGACGGGGATGGTGCAGCTTTTTGCGAGTTCTTCGATCGTCTTGTGCTCGATGACGCGCGCCATCACGACATCGACAAGCTTTGAGAGTACCTTGCCCGTGTCGCCGATGGTCTCATGCCCGCCGAGCTGGATCATACCGGGGCCTAAATACTGCGCGTGCCCGCCCATCTGGCTCATCGCAGTCTCAAACGAGACGCGCGTGCGCGTAGAGGACTGCTGGAAGATCATGCCAAGCGTCATGTTGCGCATCAGGGGCGGATAGTAGCCCGCCTTAATGGCCTTTTTGATGGCGAGCGACAAGTCGATGATGTCGAGCAGTTCCTGCTTTGTGAATTCATTGGTGTCGATAAAGTCTTTTTTCATACGATTCCTCCGACATTTCAAGTTGCTTTTTGCCGCGGAGGCAGACGCCGCGGCGAATGCTGCGCTTAGTGTCTGCACTTTTTTCCAGTTCATGCGGAAAAAAACTGTGCAACATGACACAAATCACGCCGCATTCCGTCGCTGTTGTGTATTTTACATAGATTTTACAATTCTCCTCTGGCAGTTTTGACATTTGGCGCGTAAACTATTACTTGGTTATAAAT
>OITM01000379.1_pt1 | contig 12898 bp, 7 predicted proteins | sample 1586711 | NCBI WGS metagenome assembly OITM01 (sample SAMN02675049, study PRJEB24791) | human gut metagenome, SKBSTL061 | isolation source: stool | host: Homo sapiens | place: USA
GGCAAATGTGGCTGTCGTTTAAGAACAGCTCGTCTTCTGGAATATCCAGAAGCGTAGATGCCGCGTGCAGCATCTTCTTTCTCAGGGCGCTGGCCGCATCCTGCACGGCGCGGCCGACCACATAGGTTGTACGGCTGGCAAAGCAGCCGTAGTCGATGGGCGTGACCGCGGTGTCGCCCTCGGTCATGTAAATCTTATCCTCGGGCACCTTCAGCACCTCGGCAGCGATCATGCGCATCGCCGTCACCGTGCCGCAGCCGTGGTCGTGCAGGGTGAAATTCGCCTGCATCGAGCCGTCGGCATTTAAGCTGATGCTGCCCTCGCCGTAGTCATTGAAGCGCGGGAAGTATGTGTTGCCGTGACCGCCGATCCCGATGCCGACGCCCCTGCGGTAGCGCTGCTGGGAGGCGTTGAACGCCGCGTCCTCAGCTTTCAGCTTGTCCCAGCCGAACTTTTCGCTGCCGAGTGTGATCGCATCGCCGATGCGGATGTCTTCGAGCGACAGGTGGAGTTTCTTGTCCTCTTCCCCGCTGCGCGCCACATTCTTGAGGCGGATCGCAAGGCGGTCCATGCCGAGCTTTTCCGCTGCGGCGTCGAGCTGGCGCTCCATCATCAGCGCCTCTTCTGCCGCCGACCAGCTGCGGAACGCGCCGGAGACCGGCGAGTTCGAGCTGATGACCTGTCCATGATAGTGCATGTATGGAATGCGGTAGCAGCGCGTCGGCTTACCGGCCAGCGCGCGGACATAGTCGCCCGCGTTGCCGATGTAAGCGCCCGCGTCGAGCGTCACATCGCAGTAAATTTCCTTCATCTCGCCGTCAGGCGTGTAGTAGCCGCGCGCGCTCATGCGCATCGCGCCGCGCACGATCGTGTCGGTCATCGCCTCGCCGCGGGAATAGACGAGCTTGACGGGGCGGCAGAGTTTTTTGGCGACGAGCGCCGTGACGGGCTCTAAAAACCACTCCTGCTTGGCACCGAACGAGCCGCCCATCGTCGCCTTAACGACGCGTACATGGCTCTCCGGCATCTCCAAAAAGTCCGCGAGCACGGTACGAATGCCGTGCACGGCCTGGTTCGGACAGTAGACTGTCAGCATGTCGCTATAGGGGTCATAGTCGGCAATGCAGGCGTGTGTCTCCATCGTGGCGTGGTGCAGGCGCGGCAGCTCCATCGTGCTGCACACCTCAATGAGCCCCTCGGCGCTGCCCTGCTTCTCGCCGACATCCAGCTCATATTCGTCGCGGACGGGTGTTTCGCCGTCCAGACAATTCTTACCCGCGAGCGTATCGTCGAAGCCGATGGAAAACGAGAGCTCTTCATACTCTACTTCGACAAGGCGCGCGGCCTTTTCCGCCGTCTCCTGGTCGCAGGCCGCGACCGCGCCGATCTTGTCGCCCACAAAGCGCACATACTGATTGAATGCGCGTTCCTCGTTCGCTAAGTACGCCTGATCGAAGCTTGAACGGTAGCGGTTATACTTGCGCTCGCTCGTGTTCAGGCAGTGATAAACGCCGTAAACGCCCGGAAGCGCCAGCGCCTTTTCCGCATGGACCGCCTTGACATAGCCGTGCGGGATCTTGCTGTGGAGCATGCAGAGATACGCCATATTCGACAGTGAAATGTCGCCGGCGTATTTGCTATACCCCGTGGCCTTGCCCTTGGCGTCGTGGATCGGCCGCGCTGTTCCAACGTAATTCAAATGGATGCCTCCTAAACTAAACGGGCAGCAAAAGGCAGACCCGTACTATTTTGATGCTGCCTTTATATCATACGCGCGTTGAATTAGCGTTGAGGTATTCGACCATAGCGTTATTGTTCGCTTAGAATATCGTATTTTCGTCGAAGTACTTGCTATTTTTCAACGGTTTGAGTTATACTATCTTTGTTTACTGCACTAACGTGTTATTTCTGTTGGGAGGCCTTGACATGCCTGAGTTAAACGCAAAACTGTTCGGTACGCCCGCCGTTTCCGTCGACGGGCGGGAGATCACGCTCCCCTATAAAAAAGCCGACGCTCTTTTGTACTATTTGATCCTCAAGCGCAAAACCACCCGCAGCGAGCTCATCGGCCTGCTCTACGAGGATACCGATTCCGCCACAGCGCTCAAAAATCTACGCCACGCGATCTACACCATCCGCAAGGCGTTTGCCTTCGATCCCTTCGTCCCCGGCCAGCGCTCGATCGTTGAATTCTCCGCCGACGTTGAGATCGCCTGCGATGTCTACGATTTTGAGCGCGGCGACATGCTCAGTGCCTATCACGGGGAATTTCTGAAGGACTTCAATGTCTCCCACTCCTCCGCGTTTGACGCATGGCTGAGCGATCAGCGCAATCTCTATCAGTCGCAGTACCTCCACCAGCTTTTGGCGGCGGAAAAGGAGGCCTATTACGCCGGCAAGCTCGACCTTGCCGAAAAGTACGGCACGGAGTACATCGCCATCGACCCGCTGGAGGAAAGCGCGTTCTCCACGCTCATGCAGGTCTACCGCGACCAGAAGAAGTTCCGTAAAGCACTTGGCCTTTACCATACGCTCTGTAAGAACCTTTCCGACGAATTCAGCATCTCCCCGCTCAAGGAGACCTCCGCACTCTACTATCAGATCGTCGACGCGTGGAACACCTCGACCTACAAGCTCGAGGTCGGCAGCGACCAGCAGCTCATCGGCAAGGACGCGGTGCTGCACAAGCTCGTATCGCTGTGCAACGGCTCGCGCCTTGAAAGCGACAAGATCTGCGCGCTGATTCAGGGCAAGACGGGCGTCGGCAAGACATACCTCATCAACTACATCCTACACCAGTACGATTTTTCTGGCTGGGCGATCTGCCAGGCCTCGTGCTACCAGTCCGAGATGAACACCGTGCTCGCCCCGTGGAACACGATCATGCTCCAGCTCATCCCGAAATTCGAATCCGAAAATATCCGTATTCCGGATGTTTACATTAAGACCGCCGCGGGTCTCTTCCCCTGCTTGTCCGTTGAATGCCAGCACAATTTCTCCGGCATTTCGAGCGACTATCCCGCGGGCGCAGATTATCTCGCCGCGCTTGAGAGCACGCTGCTCATTTTGTCGACGGTCGCCAAAAAAGTGCCGGTGCTGCTCATTTTGGAGGACATCCACTGGATCGACAACAACAGCGCCGACCTCCTTTCGATGCTGCTGCACCGCCTGCGCAGCACGAACATCACGATCATCTGCACGAGCCGCGACATTTTGCAGCCCTACGCCCAGCAGGTGCTCAACAACGCCGTGCGCGACAAGCTGCTCGACGTGTACAATATCGATGCCTTTTCACAGGAGGAGACAACGCGCTTCGTCAACTTCTACGCCCCGGGCCGCTACTCGCAAAAGGAGATCGACAACCTCTACCAGAGCACGGAGGGCAATGGCCTCTTCCTCGTGCAGCTGCTCGACTCGATGCACGAGTCGAATGGGCTCAAAAACATCCCTGCCAGCGCGGACAGCATCATTCAGATGCGCCTCGCGGGCCTTTCGTCCGATGAATTGCAGGTGCTCGACGTCATCTCGGTCTTCCGCGACTGGGCACCGTTCGACATTCTCACTTCCCTTTTGACGAAGACGCCGCTCGAGCTTCTGTACCTCTGCGACCAGCTCAAGCAGAAAAATCTGCTCACCGAATCCACGCGCGGCAAGGTGCTCGGCTATTCGTTCACGCACGAGCGCGTGAAGGCGATGCTCTCGCAGCGCCAGTCCGAGTCCGCGCGCCGCATCCTGCATCTGCGCGCCGCGCAATATCTGGAGGCGCAGCTCGGCAGCGACGGTTCGACCGACCTCTACGATCAGCTCGTGCAGCACTTCACCGCAGGCGGCGACACCTTCAAAGCCTTCAAGTATAAAGTACTTTCCCTTGACGCATTTGCCGGTATGTGCTATGAGCTCATGCCGATCCTGACCGACGGCTCGGACGCGCTGACAGTCAAGGAGGATGGTCTGACCGGCTACTTTCAGATCCTCGAGCGCGAGCTTGCCTCGCTGCGCTCCACGCAGTTCGGCGCAAACGCCAAGGAGCTCGACCAGCTCGAGCGTCAGCTCTTGTACGTCGAAAGCCGCTACTACATCCACGGCGGCGAATACGACGCGGGCCTCCCCGTTGTCGGCCAGCTCCTCAAGAGCAGTACCACCGCGGGCGACTGGCAGATGGCCGCGAACGCGCATTTGCAGTTCATCTACTATGCCATCCAGACCTATGATCTTCCCGTCATGCGTGAGCATCTGCGCCTTGGCATGCAGTATAAATCACGTTTGGAGAATACGCCGGACTGGGGTAAGTTCCTGCGCCTACAGGGCCTCATGTACCTGATGATCGGCGAATACGACAAGTGCCGTAGCTGGCTCGACCGCTCCATCAGCTTTTTTGAATCACTCGACGCGGACGGCGAGGGCCGCTATGTCATCAGCATCGCGGGCGCGTACAACTATATTGCCGAAACGTACCGCCTTGAGCGCAACTTCGACAAGGCACTCGAATACTACGACAAGGCCATCCTCTTCAACCAGCGCCGCGGCTCGTACCCCGGCGCGGCCATCATCTACACCGACTACGGCGTCGCCGCCTATCAGAGCGGTGAAAAGGAGGTCGCGCGCGAGCTGCTCTCGTACGCCGAGGAGCTCTATCAGTCCTTCCATGAATACAGCCAGATGCCGATCGCGCTGTCGTACCTCGCGCTGTTCGACGTGGAGGACGGTCAGTACGTCTCCGCCGCCGCGCGGCTGAGCAAGGCGCTTGATGTCGGACGCAAAATGGGCTCCCCGTGGTGGAATGGTATTACGCTTTACATCACCTGGAAAATAAGGCTCTTGCTTGAAAAACAGGCGATCAACGTGCCGGAACTCAGCGTCCTCTGGCCGCAGGACAAGCGCAAGCACTGCATCGAATGCCTCGACTGCCTGCATCGCCTTGAGCCGCGCACCGAAACGGCCGAAATGGAGCAGACACTTGAAGCACTGAACGCTGAAAAGGCCGAATCGTGACAATTTACAATTGATATTGTAATAGGAAAGACCCGCCTCAGTAAGGCGGGTCTTTTTGATTGAGCTCTGTCAAAAACCGTCCCAGTGCGGGGTTCTGGTTGCCGCTCTGCCAGGCGGCGATGATCTCTTCCTCCTCCCCTTCGCCCACGAGCGGGACGAAGACGAGGTTGTCGGCATTGTAAAGGCGGTCGGTACAGTAGTCGGGCAGGAGCGAAATGCCCTCCTCCGCCGCGACCATCATCAGGATGCTTTCGGTGTCCGCCGAGCGGAAGAGAATGTTCGGCTTGTAGCCCGCCTCGGCGTAGCGCTGCATGAAAAAGGCGTCGCCGTAGGAATCGGGCGCGGCGTCGGGCGACATATATAAGATGTTCTCCCCGCGCAGCTCTTGCCGCGTGAGCTGGCGGCGCTGCGTGAGCGGATGGCCCGCATAGAGCGCGACAACGAGCCGAGCCTTTTCGACCGTCTGAAACGTGACGCCCTCCTGTGTGCGCAGGTTTGTCGAGTCCCAGGTGAAGACGATGTCATACTCCTGATGGAGTAACCCCGCGGCCAGCACATCCGTCGAGCAGCGGTAGAACGAGATGAGCACGTTTCCGTTTTTCTGGTGGAAGTGGCGCATCAGGACCGAGAGGTCGCTGCGCTCGTAGCCGCGCACGTAGCCGACGCGCAGTGTGCCGGTCAGGCCCGTCGCCGCGTCATGCACGCGTTCCTGTGCGCGGCTCATGCGCTCTAAGATCGCTTTTGCGTCCAAAAGGAACGACTTTCCCGCGCTCGTCAGGCTCACGGGGCGTGTGCTGCGGTCGAAGAGCTCACAGCCGAGCGTCTGCTCAAGCTGCTGGATCTGCTGCGTCACCGCGGTCTGCGAGATGTAATACTGCTCCGCCGCCTTTGTGAAGCTCCGGTGCTCCGCGGCGGAGACAAAATAGCGTAGCTGATTGCGATTCATGTACTCATTTCCTCATAGCATAAGTTTTGCTTATTATATCATCCGATAATCGGTCTTGTAAAGCCCATCTTCCTGCGGTAAGATAAGCACATCGTTCATAAATCTTTTACAAATGAGGTCGATCAACATGAAACGCGAATCGTTCCGCTCCCGCCTGGGCTTCCTGCTCGTCAGCGCGGGCTGCGCCATCGGCATCGGCAATGTCTGGCGCTTCCCCTATGTGACGGGCAAAAACGGCGGCGGCTATTTTGTTCTCTTCTACATTCTGTGCCTGCTCATCATGGGCGTTCCCGTGCTGACGATGGAGCTGGCCGTCGGCCGCGCGAGCCGCAAGAGCGCGATCCTCGCCTACAAGACGCTCGAAAAGCCCAAGTCCAAGTGGCACATCCACGGCTGGTTCTGCCTGATCGGCTGCTACCTCTTGATGATGTACTACACGACGGTTTCCGGCTGGATGGTGAGCTACTTTGGCAGGTTCCTGACCGGCAAGTTCTACTCCGGCATGCCCGCGGAGGACGCGTCCGCCGTGTTCGGCCAGCTGCTGTCCGATCCAGTCGAAATGGGTATTTTAGCAGTCGCTATCGTCATCGTCGGCTTTGTCGTCTGCTCGTTCGGCCTGCAAAAGGGCCTTGAGCGCGTGTCCAAAGTGATGATGATCGCGCTGCTCGCGCTCATCCTCATTCTCGCCGTTCACAGCCTGACGCTCTCCGGCGCGGCGGAGGGCATGAAGTTCTATCTGCTCCCCTCGATGGATTCCATCCGCGAAAACGGCCTGCGCAGCCTCATCACCGACGCGATGAATCAGGCCTTCTTCACCCTCTCGCTCGGCATTGCGGCGATGGAGATCTTCGGCAGCTACATGTCCGATGACCACGCCCTCGCCGGTGAATCCATCCGCATCTGCGCGCTCGATACGTTCGTTGCGCTTATGGCCGGCACCATCATCTTCCCCGCGTGCTTCTCCTACGGCGTAGCGCCCGACAATGGCCCCTCCCTCCTCTTCGTCACGCTGCCGCAGGTGTTTGTCAACATGGCGGGCGGCCGCTTCTGGGGCACGCTCTTCTTCCTCTTCATGATCTTTGCCAGCATGTCGACAGTGCTTGCGGTCTTTGAAAACATCCTCGCCGTCTGCATGGATACCTTCGGCTGGAGCCGCAAGAAGGCCGTTTTCATCAATGGCGTGCTGCTGATGCTCCTGAGTCTTCCCTGCGTGTTCGGCTACAACATCTGGAGCGACTTCCACCCCATTCTCGGCAAGGACGTGCTCGACAGCGAGGACTTCCTTGTGAGCAACCTCCTGCTGCCCATCGGCTCTCTTGTCTACCTTCTGTTCTGCGTCACGAAGTGGGGCTGGGGCTTTGACAAGTACCTTGCTGAGGTCAACAAGGGCGCGGGCGTCAAGCTCTCCCCCAAACTCAAGCCCTATTTCCAGTGGGTGTTGCCGATCCTGATCGTCATCATCCTGCTCCAAGGCCTGCTGTAAATTTGCTATTCTCTCATCTCTCATATCTCTCAAAAGGGAAAAGCCGCAGTGAAATTCATTGCGGCTTTTCCCTTTTTCCGCTTTCTTCGCAATTATGAACTCCGTGTAAATTCGCATATAACTCGTAAATATATTTATATAAATCTATTGACAAAATTTGTTCTCGTGCTATGATAGCATCCAGAAAGAAAAAGAACCCCAAGGAGGCGCATGATGAAGAAAAATCTTTACAGTCTGACGCTGTCAGATGATGTGGTGCGCGAGGTCGACGCGCTGGCCCACCGGATGGGCACGAACCGTTCGGCGCTCGTCAACCAGATTTTGGCCGAGTACGTCTCCGTGCCGACGCCCGAGCGCCGCTGGAACGATATTTTCGAGGCCATCGAAGAGTTGATGACGCCCACGCGCGAGCTGGTGCCATTCTTTGCCCCCGGCTCGTCCACAATGTCGCTCAAATCGAGCCTATCGTATAAGTACCGCCCGACGGTCAAGTACGAGGTCGATCTGAGCAATGGCGACGCCCAGACGATGGGCTCGCTGAACATCGTGTTCCGCACGCAGTCGGCGGCGCTGATCTCCGCAATGACGAGCTTCTTCCGGCTCTGGGTGCAAATCGAAGACAAGTGCCTCGCACCGCTTCTCGGCAGCTCCATTTCCTGCGCGCTGTACGACGGGCGCTTCGTCCGTCCGCTCGCGATGCCGCGCGGAAAGGCGCTGACTGCCGATGATGTCGCCGGTGCGATCAGCGCTTATGTCCAGCTCTTCGACCGGCTGCTCAAGGGCTATCTCGACGGCTCGCTCTCCGCGAGCGATGTTGAAATGGCCTACCGCGGCGATCTGCGAAGCAGAGCGCTGCTGATTTGATCACTTAATTGTAAAAAACACGAATTTGAGGTGAACTTGAATGAATGCTGAAAAATATACGCAAAAGGCTTTGGAAGCCGTCAAGACCGCGCAGAACATGGCGCAGGAAAACGGCAACCAGTATCTGACCACCGAGCATTTGCTCTATGCCCTGCTCGATCAGGACGGCGGACTGATTGGGTCACTGTTCGGTAAGATGGGTGTCGATTGCGACGGCTTACTCTCCGAGCTCGACACGCTGATCCGCAATCTGCCCCGCATCTCCGGCGGCAGCGGCGAGGTCTACGCCTCGCCCGAGGTCGGCAAGATCTTCAACCTTGCCGAGAAGACCGCCGAAAAGCTGCACGACGAGTATCTCTCCGTTGAGCACCTGATGCTAGCCATCTTCTCCGAGGGCTCGCAGAGCGTGCGCCAGCTGCTCTCCGACCACGGCATCACGAGAAGCCGCTTCTCCGATGAGCTTGCGAAGGTCAAGACCTCCCCCGTGACGAGCGACAATCCCGAGGATTCCTACGACGCGCTCAAGAAGTACGGCACGGATCTCGTCGAGCGCGCCCGCACGAAGGAGCTTGACCCCGTCATCGGCCGTGACGCAGAGATCCGCAACGTCATCCGCATTCTGTCGCGTAAGACGAAGAACAACCCCGTGCTCATCGGCGAGCCGGGCGTCGGCAAGACGGCCATCGCCGAGGGCCTTGCCCAGCGTATCGTGCGCGGCGATGTGCCCGAAGGGCTCAAGGACCGCACGATCTTCTCGCTCGACATGGGCGCGCTGATCGCGGGCGCGAAATACCGCGGCGAGTTTGAAGAGCGCTTAAAGGCCGTTTTGAACGAGGTCAAGAAGTCCGACGGCAAGATCATCCTCTTCATTGATGAGCTGCACACCATCGTCGGCGCGGGCAAGACCGAGGGCAGCATGGATGCCGGCAACCTCTTAAAGCCGATGCTGGCTCGCGGCGAGCTGCACTGCATCGGCGCGACCACGCTCGACGAGTACCGCCAGTATATCGAAAAGGACGCCGCCCTCGAGCGCCGCTTCCAGCCCGTCATGGTCAACGAGCCGACGGTCGAGGACACCATTTCCATCCTGCGCGGCCTGAAGGAGCGCTATGAGATCTATCACGGCGTTCGCATCCACGACAACGCGCTTGTCGCCGCCGCGACGCTCTCCGACCGCTATATCACCGACCGTTTCCTGCCCGACAAGGCCATCGACCTCGTCGATGAGGCCTGCGCGATGATCCGCACGGAGATCGACTCGATGCCCGCAGAGCTCGACGATCTGCGCCGCAAGATCATGCAGCAGGAGATCGAAGAGATGGCCCTCAAGAAAGAGGACGACCAGCTCTCCCGCGACCGTCTCGAGGAGCTCAAGAAAGAGCTTGCCGATGAAAAGGAACAGTTCAACGCCATGAAGTCCCGCTGGGAGGCGGAAAAGAGCGGCGTGGACAGCGTGAAGCAGCTCAAGAGCCAGATCGAGCAGATGCACGGCGAGATCGAACGCGCGCAGGCGAACCTTGAGTACGAAAAAGCCGCAAAGCTCAAGTACTCCGATCTCCCCGCCCTCGAAAAGCAGCTCAAGGACGCCGAGGCCGCGGCCGAAAAGCACACGGGCGACAACTCCATGGTGCACGACACCGTGACTGAAAACGAGATCGCCGACATCGTCGGCAAGTGGACGGGCATCCCCGTCAGCCGTCTGATGGAGGGTGAACGCGAAAAGCTGCTGCGCCTCGACGAGATCATTCACAAGCGCGTCGTCGGTCAGGACGAGGCCGTGCGTCTCGTCACCGAGGCCATCCAGCGCTCGCGTGCAGGCATCGCAGACCCGAACCGCCCGATCGGCAGCTTCCTCTTTCTCGGTCCCACGGGCGTCGGCAAGACGGAGCTTGCAAAGTCCCTCGCCGACTGTCTGTTCGACGATGAACACAACCTCGTGCGCATCGACATGACCGAGTACATGGAGAAATTCTCCGTCTCGCGTCTCATTGGTGCCCCTCCGGGATACGTCGGCTATGACGAGGGCGGCCAGCTCACCGAGGCCGTGCGCCGCAAGCCGTACAGTGTCGTGCTGTTCGACGAGGTCGAAAAGGCGCACCCGGATGTGTTCAACATCCTGCTGCAAATTCTCGACGACGGCCGCATCACCGATTCGCAGGGCCGCACGGTGGACTTTAAGAACACGATCATCATCCTGACCTCGAACCTCGGCTCTTCCGAGCTGCTCGACGGCATCCAGCCGGACGGCAGCATCTCCGAGAGTGCCCGCGCCGCCGTCATGGACGAGCTGCGCCGCGCGTTCCGTCCAGAGTTTTTGAACCGTCTTGACGAGATCATCATGTTCAAGCCGCTCACGAAGGAGAACCTCAGCGGCATCATCGACATCCTGATGGAAGGTCTCAAGAAGCGCCTTGCCGACAAGACGCTGAGGCTCGAAGTCACGGATGCGGCCAAGAGCCTCATCATCGAGCGCGGCTTCGATCCGATCTACGGCGCGCGTCCGCTCAAGCGCTACCTCCAGAGCGCAGCGGAGACGCTGATCGCCAAGGAGATTTTGCGCGGCGACCTCGCCGCGGGCAGCACGCTTGTGCTCGACGCCGAAAACGGCGAGCTGAGCTGCCGCAAGAAGTAAATACGCGTAAAAAGCCGCCCATTCGGGCGGCTTTTTACGTTTCGCTACCGATAGTAGCGGAATACTTGGTGGACTTTTGCGCCAAAAACTGCTACGATAGCGCCATCAACACAAAGGAGACTTTCTATGGACAACGAACTCGGCACGCGCATCCGCACGCTTCGAAAGGAGCGCGGGCTGTCGCAGGAGGCGCTGGCGCAGGCACTCGAAGTCTCGCGGCAAGCCGTGACAAAGTGGGAAGACGGCTCGTCGCTGCCGAGCACGGCGAACCTCTTCGCGCTCTCGGGCTTTTTCGGTGTTCCGCTCGCAGAGTTGACCGGCACGCCGGATGGGAACGCTCCCGCAAGCATATCGGAGAAAACACGCGATAAGCGCACAAAGACCCTGCGCATTGGCGCATGGGTGCTGTTGGCCGTCAGCGTACCGGTACTGCTCATATGTGCCGTACAGTATTTTACTGCCGGACCGCCTATTTCAGAGGATGTTTCGATCGTCGGCGGCGTTGATATGGCGACAGACATCTACGTTATGGGCCGGTTCCCTTCACATCTGTTTTTAGCCGCACTGTCGCTCTTTGTCGTGGGACTTGGTGTGCTGATAGGATTGAAAATCAAGAGGTGGAAAGGAAAAACACATGACAGATAAATACAAGATTTTACTGCCGCTGCTGCTCATTTTTCTACTTGTCGGCTGCGGCAAAACGGATGACGGCCTGACTATCGAGGGCCACGACTGGACATACGCAAACGCCATCGACAGCGCGGGACAGCCGCTCGACCTCTCCGTCCTCACCTGCGCCGCACAGGACGGCTCGCTGACGCTCACCGGCGCGGACGGCATCACGCAGAGCGGCAACTATACCCTCACCCAGCGCGATACGAACGACGTCCTCTATGATCTTACGCTGGATAGCGAGACCGGTACGGCGCTTGTCGGCGTCACGGAATACACCGATGCTGCAGGGAAGAAAAGCAGTGAGTATACGCTGATCTTATCGCTGCCAGAGCGGACGGTTTATTTTCGTGCCGATATGGCACAATGAATCAAAGTCGCCCGAAAGGGCGGGGTTTTCCCTGCAACGTGCAGGGGGACGATTAAGGGGGATATCCTCTTTCCACGGAAAGAGAATATCCCCCTTTGACCCCCAAGAGAAAGGGATTCGCATTGCAAGCGAGCAGCTCGAACAACTTTCATGCCTCCGGAGTGAAAGTGCCTGCGTGGCGGCATTGCTAACGCTCGCCGCCATTGGTTTTACTATACGATTTGCCTCTGCTTCTACTATCCGCTGCCGCTCTGCCCATCTTGTAGAAGTGCGCAGTAATCACCGTCTACCGGAGTGCTAATCAATGCGGTGAGCGTAGCAATGCCGCATTCGGCAGGCAGTCCGCCGCCGAGGTAACGTCACTCGCGCCTCACGATAGTAAGGCGCGGTTGCAACATGCAACGAAACGCAGGGGTTCATGGCGAAGCCATGTACACCGCAGTGCAATCCGCAGGCTGAGCAGTTCTTCAAGTGCCTGACTGCCAATGTGCGGGGTCAAGGGGCAGGGCCCCTTGCGTTCTCTTGGGGGTTCAAGAGGGCCATTCTCTCACGTGAGAGAATGGCCCCCTTTGCCGCACCCTGCGCCGCGCAGGGAATCCCATTGCTGCCTTCAGGCAGCAAAAGCCTGTAGAGCACTATTGCTTTAATAACCTATTGATCTCACGCTCTGCGAGCGCAGTGGCCCCCTCGAAATCCACGCAGGGATGATATGCGGATTCCAGCGCGTCGTGCGCCTTCTTGGCGACCGACAGCGCGCTCACTGCCTCGTCTAAGAGCGACGCCTCCACGCGGCGGGTAAAGCGCAGCTTCGCCTTCTGCGCGCGCGTGAGCTTCTCCTCCGCCATCGCGTCGAGACGCAGGCGGCGGTAGGGCTTCCCGTCGTACGGGTTGCGCGCGTTCGTTGTGATAAACGCCAGCCCTTTTTCCGGGATCAATACG
>OITM01000390.1_pt1 | contig 12640 bp, 9 predicted proteins | sample 1586711 | NCBI WGS metagenome assembly OITM01 (sample SAMN02675049, study PRJEB24791) | human gut metagenome, SKBSTL061 | isolation source: stool | host: Homo sapiens | place: USA
CCCGGAGCCTCTTGGTACACCCCGCTTCGACGACGCACTCCCAGCTCAACGAACGCGAACTGGTCGCTTCGGGCGTTTATCCCAACATGCTGCGCTTCTCGCTGGGCATCGAACACATCGACGACCTGAAAGAAGAGATCGGCAACGCATTAAAACGACTGTAAACACAATGAATATATACCGTCATAACCAACCTTTCGAATTGGAGCGGGGAGGCATTCTGCCCGAACTGACGATCGCATTCAGCACCTACGGGAAACTGAATGCGGCCCACGACAATGTCATCTGGGTCTGCCACGCCCTGACCGCCGATTCGGACGTGGCCTCGTGGTGGCCGCACACGGTCGAGGCGGGCAAATTCCTCGACCCCACCGAGCATTTCATCATCTGCGCCAACATCCTCGGCTCGCACTACGGCACGACCGGGCCGCTGCACGTCAATCCGGCGACCGGACGCCCCTATTACAAGGATTTCCCCGAACTGACGATCCGCGACATGGTACGGGCCCACCGGCTGCTGGCCGACATTCTGGGCATCCACCGCATCCACACCTTGGTCGGCAGCTCCGTCGGCGGCTTTCAGGCGGTCGAATGGGCCGTCCAGGAACCCGAGCGGATCGGCAAGCTGGTCCTGATCGCCACGGCCGCCAAAGCGTCGCCCTGGAGCATCGCCATCGACGAAACGCAGCGCATGGCCATCGAGGCCGACACGACTTTCGGCCAGCCGCGCGACGACGCCGGAATGAAAGGACTGGCGGCGGCCCGGGCCATCGGCCTGCTGAGCTACCGCGGTCCCGAAGGCTACAACCTCACCCAGCAGGACCGCGGGGAGACTCCCGCGGTGCACCGGGCCTGCACCTACCAGCAGTACCAAGGAGAAAAGCTCTGCCGGCGTTATAATGCCTACTCCTATTACAAGATCCTCAACGCTTTCGACACGCACGACGTCGGCTACCAGCGCGGAGGCGTGGCAGCGGCGCTGCAACGAATCACGGCCGAATGTCTGGTCGTCGGCATTTCGACCGATATCATCTTCACCGTGCCCGAAATGCAGGCGCTGCACCGGATGCTGCCGCGCAGCACCTACCATCAGATCGACTCCCCGTTCGGACACGACGGGTTTCTGGTCGAGCACGAACAACTGAACCGAATCCTCAACCCTTTCATCCATCCAACCCATGAATAAGATCAAAATCGGCCTTTTCGGCTTCGGCGTAGTCGGACAAGGCATCTTCCAGGTACTCAGCAAATCCCGCAACGCCCATGCGGAAATCGTCAAGATCTGCGTGCGGTCGAACAAACCCCGCAGCATCGACGCGTCCTATTTCACGACCGATCCGGAAGTGATCCTCTCCAATCCGGAGATCGACCTGATCGTGGAGGTGATCGACGATGCGGCGGCCTCCTACAAAATCGTCAAGGCGGCCCTCCAGAAAGGCATCCCCGTCGTTTCGGGCAACAAGGCCATGCTCGCCCGCCACCTGCCGGAGCTGATCGACCTGCAAAAGAAACACAATGTGGCACTGCTGTACGACGCCTCGTCGTGCGGCTCGATCCCCGTGATCCGCAACCTCGAGGAGTACTACGACAACGACCTGCTGCTCGAAGTCAAAGGCATCCTGAACGGTTCGTCCAACTACATCCTTTCGCGGGTGTTCGACCACCAGGAGTCCTACGACGCGGCGCTGGCCCAGACCCAGGCATTGGGATTCGCCGAGAGCGATCCTTCGTTCGACATCGAAGGCTACGACTCGCTCTTCAAATTAGTCATCATTACCGTTCACGCGCTCGGAGTGTATGTCCATCCCGACCGGATCTTCACCTACGGCATCTCGACTATCCACGACTCGGACATCCGGTACGCCCGCGAAAAAGGGGTCAAGATCAAACTGGTCGCCCAAGTGGTCAAGGTCAGCGACCGGAAGTTCACGATGTTCGTCATGCCCGAATTCGTCACCCCCGGCAAATACATCTACAGCGTCGATGACGAATACAACGGCGTGGTGATCCGGGGCGAATGCTACGACCGCCAGTTCATGTTCGGCAAGGGCGCCGGCAGCCTGCCTACCGCCTCGTCGATCCTGAGCGACATCATGGCCCGTCAGCACGACTACCGGTACGAATACAAGAAACAGCACTACCTCGACCGTCCGGAGTACACGACCGACGTGGAGCTGAAAGTTTATGTGCGATACACGGAAACCGACGTACTGAAAATCCTCCACTTCGACCGCATCACCGAGCAATATCGGGGCGAGGACGGCAATTACGTGATCGGCTACATCCGCCTTTCGGAGCTGCTCGCCAAGCGGGAAGTACTGCGGGGCAAGGACGTTTTCATGGCCGATTTCCAGAGCTTCTTCCAAGAGCTGGATCGTTAGAGCCAAAAGACAGGCCGCCATCGAACGAACGCCTCCCGAATTTCAGATTCGGGAGGCGTTCGTTTTTCAGAGCCACAAACTATTTACTCGAACGGGACCATCGCCTCCGCCGCATCGTAATCGGCATTGGTGAAGACATAAGTCCAACGCTCTTTAGGTTGACGACCGTTACCCCTCAAATCCTCGAATACATAATTATCATCGATCGAAGGGTCGTAATGTGCGTCGTAATTCGGAGGGTACGACCGACCGTCGTCCTGGTAATAACGGACACCATAAGTGAATCCAAGCCTCCCATCGTCGAAAATAATCGTCATTTTCCAAATGTAACTTGAAGGAACGGGGCAAACACCCATACCATTATCCATCGCAGTAAAACTTTCTCCAGGCAGTATCACTTCATTTTTGAACTCACACCCTAAATCGGATTCTACGAAAAGAGTGATCTTATGATCGCTGTCGTTGACCCACACAAAATAACTGATTGCATTGTAATCGGTATTGCAACCTGCCGGAGTCCCTGCGGTAAATATCGCCGACAACGCAAAAAATAAGAATTTCCTCATAAACCCATTTTTATATATAACCGTTACGTTGAAGCCAGCTACGCTCGTAAAAAAGAAATTCATTTATTTGATTTTCTGTAAAATATGACCCTGTATACTTACGAAGTGCACTTTCAAAATCATTCCAGGTTCTATAGGCTCCAAACAAATTCACCACGAATTGAGGCATCTTAATTTGATCGTAGCAGCGAGAAGGATAGCCAACACCCTGGTTGTAATCATCCACCAAATCGACAAACAAAGGAGTATAATAATTATTGGTTGTATTTTGATAATCCCATTCTTGCCTTGCTTGACCTGTTATATCCGAGTTTAGAGATGTTTTTTTCCAACCCTGATTTAAATAATATGCTTCTCCCATATGCCATCCGGCATAAGAAGCATAACTTTCGAGCAATATATTCCAAGTACCATCGTACGCACTGAATGTGCCGCCACGCAAATGAAATTGACAATAATGTCCCAATTCATGCAAAGTGGTTCCTATTAGTCTCGGATGATTATTCCTGTTACAATTGCCAACTTGTATAAAAGGCATTCTCCCCACAGAAGTCGGCCAATAATTAAATCGGCCTTGCCACCCACCAGGATCAACGGCTAATGCAACTATTGATATTCTGTTATTAACAAAAGTAGAAATTATAAAATCGTGTTCGCCATAATGATAAAAATTGACTGCACGATGAATTTCGTAGCGGGGATCCGGAGCCGAAGAAGAGTTAATATTAAAGTTCAAATCTTTACCACTTCTTAATTCTCCATAAATTCCCTTTATTTCCTCTATCCGTCCTCCTTCCTCAGAACCCTTGACAATCGTCCATTTTTCGTGCTGAAAAACAAAACTTACCGTTGCCTGGTTGTCGATCAATTTATTGTTGATAGCATAATATCCAGTTTTGTCTGTATAAACCTCCTCAATATTCGAACCCAGCGTAAAACGGATTTTTAGATTCTCCAGCGGTACATAACGCTTTAAATGAGTATCGTAACATAGTACTTTTCCGCGCGGGAATCCACCTGGTAAATGTCTCTCTTCATCTAAAGCCAAAGCAATGGCTTCTTGCTCCAAAATTTGTATTGCCTCCGCACTCAATCCATTCTCACCAAGAGTAATATATTTAGGGAGGAAAACTTCATAAAGGATTTCAAAATCCATTTCAACAGGGAACGGTTTTTCGACAGGCCAAACGGCATATAATACAGGCAATATAATTGTCACAGGCTCCACTGGTCCATCCTTAATCATACCGCCCTCGTAAGTCACAGAATAACGCCTCTCCTCATCTTCCTCGCAAAACTGTGTCCGGGATTTCGAAAACACAAGACTCTGGGTCACCTCATCAGGTAATGACGTATAATTGAAAGGCGTATACGCGATCTTGATCTGCTCGTCCAGTTCAAGGCTTCGTTGTTCCTCTTCCGTTTTTGGAAAAATTTTCAAGGCATAGTGGGTAGCTTTCAGTTTCAACTGCGTTTTGGCAGTTGCTGAGAATTCTTTTCGCACACTCCGCGCGCTTGCTGCAAACTCATCAGATGCCCTGACAATTTTCGATTCACCCGATACTATATTGTCGTACGCCTGCTGAAAGTTCTCAAGCCTGTACGGATCATTCTGCGGCCGGATCCAAGACTGTGTCTCTATGATACACCGCATCCGCCAACTCAATTTCGGTCGTAACAGTAGCTAACATTTGTTTCGGCGAAATTTCGTCCAACAAATCTTCTTCATAATTAGCACAACCATAAGTGCCGATTAACAAGATACCACCAATTAAAAATAGTAATAATTTTTTCATAAGCATAATATTTAGGATTAGATGGTCAAAACATAAATGCCGTTCATGTGTATTGCAATATATTATATAAAATTTGAAAATCAAAATTATCCGAAAATAATATTTACTCTCTTTTTTATACTTATTTGTTTGTGAACATACGGGTAATAACCTATCTTTGCGACGGAAATTTCGTTTAACATTCTATTATTCCGACATGCCTCTTACCAATAACGTAATGATTGTCAGACACAAGTTGCTGACCAATCTCATCAAATTGTGGAAAGACAACCAGCTCGTCGAGCGAATCGACCGCTTGCCGATCGAATTGAGTCCCCGTACCTCACGGGTTTTGGGTCGCTGCTGCGTACACAAGGAGCGCGCCGTGTGGAAATACAAATCTTTCCCGCTGATGGGTTTCGACATGTCCGACGAAACCGACGAACTCACCCCGCTGTCCGAATATGCCCGCAAAGCCCTGGAGCGCAAAGGGCAGCAGCAGAAAGACAATATTCTCTGCGTAATCGACGAAGCCTGCTCGTCGTGCGTGCAGACCAACTACGAGATCACCAACCTCTGCAAAGGTTGCGTGGCCCGGGCCTGTGCCACCAACTGCCCGAAAAACGCCATCGAATTCAATCGTGCCGGCAAAGCGGTCATCAACCACGATCTCTGCATCAGTTGCGGCATCTGCCACAGCAACTGCCCCTACCATGCCATCGTCTATATGCCCGTACCGTGCGAAGAGGCCTGCCCCGTAAAGGCGATTACCAAGGACGAACGCGGCGTGGAGCATATCGATGAGAGCAAATGCATCTACTGCGGCAAGTGCATCAACAGTTGTCCGTTCGGAGCGATCTTCGAAATTTCGCAGGTGTTCGACGTGCTGCAGCGTCTGCGCGAAGGAGAAAAGATGGTCGCCGTCGTCGCTCCGGCCATTCTCGGACAATACAACGCCCCCACGGAAAAAGTATATGGCGCGATTAAGGCCATCGGTTTCGAGGACGTGATCGAAGTAGCGCAGGGCGCCATGGAAACCATCCGCAATGAAGGTGCGGAACTCGAAGAGAAAATTGAGGAGGGACAGGCGTTCATGACCACCTCCTGCTGTCCTTCGTGGGTCGAACTGGCCAACAAGCATATCCCCGAGATGAAGCCCTTCATTTCGAGCACCGGATCGCCGATGTATTACGCCGCGCGGATCGCCAAGGAGAAACACCCCGACGCGCAAGTGGTCTTCATCGGCCCGTGCGTAGCCAAACGCAAGGAGGCACGCCGCGACGAATGCGTCGATTTCGTGATGACCTTCGAGGAGATCAACTCCATTTTCGACGGCCTGGGTATCGAAGTCGCAACCACCGATCCGTTCCCCATTCCGTTCGTTTCGACCCGGGCCGCCCACGGCTTCGCACAGGCCGGAGGCGTGATGGGCGCCGTACAGCTCTTCCTGGCGGACAACAACCGGCCGCAGGTCGAAGGCATCCAGGTCTCCAACCTGAACAAGAAAAACGTATCCCTGCTCCGCGCCTATGCCAAATCGGGCAAAGCCCCGGCCAAGTTCATCGAGGTCATGGCCTGCGAAGGCGGATGTATCACGGGTCCCAGCACCCACAACCTGCACGATGCCGGTAAACGGCAATTCGCGAAGGAGCTGGCTAAACGCTAAATCCGACGGGGCTATGAAAGAGCTCGTCGATCAGTTGAAACGCAACCGCACCCTTTCCCCGGAAGAGTTGCGCCTTCTGCTGACCGATGCGTCCCCCGAAGAGAGAGAATACCTGCACAGGGCGGCCCGCGAGGTCGCCCGTGTGCATTTCGGAAACGGAGTTTTCGTTCGGGGGCTGATCGAAATCAGCAATTACTGCCGCAACGACTGCCGCTACTGCGGCATTCGACGCAGCAATCGTCTGGCAGAACGCTACCGTCTGACCCCGGAAACCGTACTGGCCTGCTGCGAAGAGGGCTACCGGCTGGGGTTCCGGACATTCGTACTCCAGGGCGGAGAAGACTCGGCTCTGAACGACGAACTGCTGACCGGATTGATCCGGGAAATGCGTCGCCGCTGGCCCGACTGCGCCATCACCCTCTCGCTGGGGGAACGTACGGAAACCTCCTACCGGGCGCTGTTCGAAGCGGGCGCGAACCGTTACCTGCTGCGGCATGAAACGATCACTCCCGATCACTATCGTCGGCTCCATCCCGCCCGGATGTCCCTCGATCACCGCATCGAATGCCTGCACATCCTCAAAAAGATCGGCTACCAGACCGGTACGGGCATCATGGTAGGCAGCCCGGGACAAACGACTGACGACCTGGTCCGGGATCTGCTTTTCATCCGGGAGTTCGAACCCCAGATGATCGGTATCGGACCTTTCATCCCGCACCGCGACACCCCTTTCGGCCACGAACCGGCCGGAAGCGTCGAACGAACGCTCACCCTGCTGTCGATTCTGCGGCTGATGTGTCCCGCAGCACTGATTCCTTCGACCACCGCGCTCGCCACCCTCTCGGGCAACGGCCGGATGCGGGGTATTTTGGCCGGTGCCAACGTGGTGATGCCCAACCTTTCGCCGCCGGACGAACGGTCGAAATACAACCTCTACGACGGCAAGGCCGCCTTCGGTGCCGAAGCTGCCGAAGGATTGGCCGCTCTGGAACGGGAGCTCAACGAAATCGGCCGCCACATCTCGTGGAGCCGGGGAGATTATCAAGAATAGCTTATAAAAACACAAAGATATGTACCAAGTCGCATCCTCCAAGGCGGAGGAGTTCATCCATGACGGAGAAATCGTCGAAACGCTGGCTTACGCCCGCGAAAATCGTGCGAACCGCCCCCTGATCGAGGCGATCCTGCAAAAAGCGGCCGAAGGCAAAGGGGTCACGCACCGCGAAGCGGCCGTGCTGCTCGAGTGCGAACTCGAAGACCTGAACCAACGCATGTTCACGCTGGCCAAACAGATCAAGGAGAAAATCTACGGCAACCGTATCGTAATGTTCGCGCCGCTCTATCTGTCGAACTACTGCATCAACGGCTGCGTATATTGCCCGTATCACCAGAAAAACAAAACCATTCCGCGCCGCAAACTCACCCAGGACGAAATCCGCCGCGAGGTGATTGCCCTGCAGGATATGGGTCACAAGCGTCTGGCACTCGAAGCCGGAGAGGACCCGCGCAACAATCCGATCGAGTACATTCTCGAATCGATCAAGACGATCTACTCCGTACATCACAAGAACGGGGCGATCCGCCGCGTGAACGTAAATATCGCGGCTACGACGGTCGAGAACTACCGCAAACTGCGCGATGCAGGCATCGGCACCTACATTCTCTTCCAGGAAACCTACAACAAAACCGCTTACGAAGCACTCCACCCCACCGGCCCGAAGAGCGACTACGCCTACCACACCGAAGCGATGGACCGCGCGATGGAAGGTGGTATCGACGACGTGGGCATCGGCGTACTGTTCGGTCTGAATACCTACCGGTACGACTTCACGGGACTGCTCATGCACGCCGAGCACCTCGAAGCCCGCTTCGGCGTCGGTCCCCACACCATCAGCGTACCCCGCATCTGCCCGGCCGACGACATCGACACCAAGGACTTCCCGGATGCCATTTCGGACGAAATATTCCGCAAGATCGTCGCCGTGATCCGCATCGCCGTCCCTTATACGGGCATGATTATCTCGACCCGCGAATCGCAGCGCTCGCGCGAGCAGGTGTTGGAAATCGGCATTTCGCAGATCAGCGGCGGCTCGCGCACCAGCGTCGGCGGTTACGCCGGCACGACGCATGCCGAACAGGATTCCGCACAATTCGACGTGAGCGATCACCGCACGCTGGACGAAGTGGTGCGTTGGCTGCTGGAACTGGGCTACGTGCCGAGCTTCTGCACGGCCTGCTACCGCGAAGGCCGCACGGGCGACCGCTTCATGTCGCTGGCCAAGACCGGAAAGATCGCCAACTGCTGTACGCCCAACGCCCTGATGACCCTCAAGGAGTATCTCGAAGACTACGCATCGCCCGAAACCCGAACCCTGGGTGAAAAGATGATTGCGAAAGAGGTTCCGATGCTCCTCAACGAGCGTGTGCGCCGCATCACAGAGAAGAACCTCGCAGCGATCGCCGAAGGTAAACGGGATTTCCGCTTCTAAAAGTTTCGCACGATGAACGAGCAGACTCCCCGCGCCGAACGGCTGCATATCGCTTTCTACGGGCGGTGCAACAGCGGCAAGTCGTCGCTGATCAACGCCCTCACGGGCCAACAGAGCGCTGTCGTTTCCGCGACGCCGGGCACGACGACCGACCCCGTACTCAAGACGATGGAGATACACGGGCTGGGACCTTGCGTACTGATCGACACGCCGGGTTTCGACGATGAAGGCGACCTCGGCATACTGCGTGTGCAGCAAAGCCGCAAGATGCTGGAGAAGACCGACCTGGCCGTCCTTCTCCTCTCCGAAGCCGTGCCGCAGAACGACGAAATAGAATGGTTCCGACTCTTGGAAGAAAGGCATATTCCGACGGTAGTGGTACGCAGCAAGGCCGACTTGGTTGCCGGTATGCCCGATGCGGAGGCCGAAGCACTCTTCGGGCAACGGCCGCTCCGGGTCAGCGCCTCGAACAGCACGGGACTCGACGCCCTGCGCGAAGCCCTGATCCGCAACCTGCCCGAAGACTACAACCAGCCCGAAATCACGGGCAGCCTCGCCTCGGCAGGCGACGTGGTGATGCTCGTCATGCCGCAGGACATCCAGGCCCCCAAGGGACGCCTCATCCTCCCGCAAGTCCAGACGATCCGCGAGCTGCTCGATAAGAAGTGCCGCGTGGTCTGCTGTACCACCGACCAGATCGAAGGCACGCTCTCGTCGCTGGCCGCACCGCCGAAACTGATTATCACCGACTCGCAGGTTTTCTCGACTGTCTATGCGCAGAAGCCCGCCGCAAGCTTGCTGACTTCGTTCTCGGTGCTCTTCGCCCGTTACAAGGGCGACATCGACTACTTCGTGGAGAGCGCGGCAGCCATCGGACAGCTCCGTGAAGACTCCCGCGTGCTGATCGCCGAAGCCTGTACGCACGCTCCGGTGGGCGAAGACATCGGCCGGGTCAAAATTCCGGCCATGCTCCGCAAACGGATCGGACCCGCACTGCGGGTCAATGTGGTTGCCGGCACGGACTTTCCCGCCGACCTCACGCCCTACGACCTGGTGATCCACTGCGGCGCCTGTATGTTCAACCGGCGCCACGTATTGAGCCGCGTCGCCCAAGCCCGCGCCCAGCGCGTCCCGATGACCAACTACGGCGTGGCGATCGCTTACCTGCAAGGGATTCTCGACAAGATCGAATATTAAGCGGAAAACACCAATACAAAAGCGAGCCGTACAGTGAACTGTACGGCTCGCTCGTTATCGAAAACCGAAACTACTTCGGCAAATACTATTTCGCCTCCGACGGGAAATACTTCATATACTGTACGCGCTGGAACATGGCCGAAGTGTCGTTCTTGAAATTCAGACGCCCCCGGAACTCATCGAGCGAACCGAAACCCTGCCGCTCGGCCCAACGGTCGATGTACTCGTTCATTTCGGCAATGACTTCGAATCCCTTCTGGTGGATCGCCGTGCAGACCTGCACTGCCTCGGCTCCGCACAAAAGCGCTTTGACCGCAGCCTCGCCATCGTGCACGCCCGTCGAAACAGAAAGGTCCAACTGCGGCAACACGGCCGAGCAGATCGCCACCATACGCAGGACGTTGCGCAATTCCGTCGGCTCGCTGTAAGGCGAACTCTCCACGAAAGTCATCCGCTCGACATCCACGTCCGGCTCGAAGAAGCGGTTGAAGAAGACCACACCCCGGGCCCCGTAACCGAGCAAAGCGCTCGACAAGGCGAAGACATTGGTCAGGCGCATGGGCAGCTTCACCGAAACGGGAATCTTCACCGCACCGGCCACCCGGCCGACGATCTCCGCATAGTTCAACTCCAGTTCGCGGGCCTGGGCGTGAATGTCCGTAGGTTGGATGAAAATATTAAGCTCCAGCGCGGAAGCTCCGGCATCGGCCATCGCTGTAGCGTATTCGATCCAATCGCCTTTATCGGCCACGCAATTGATGCTGGCGATTACCGGAAGATCCGTCTTCGACCGAGCCTCCTGTACCAACCGGAGAAATCCGGCCTTGTAATCCTCGCCCAGATAGCGCTGCAAATAAACCTCCGCATCGCCGTAAGCCGAATCGGATACGGCGTCCAGCGCCGCCGCATGATGCAGGATCTGCTCCTCGAATATGGATTTGAGCACTACGGCACCGGCACCGCTCGCAGCGCACTGCTCGACGCTCTTGACATTAGAGGTATAGGGAGAACTGCTGACAATGATCGGACTCGGAAGATCCAGCCCCAGGTATTTTGCTCGCATCGTTTCTATGGATTTTTATGGTTTATTTTTCGAAAAATACGTAAAATTATGATTTTGTGCAAAAAGTTACCCAATCAATTTGAAATAGCGACTCTATCGGGGTAATCCATACAGGCGGTAGTTTCTTCTCAAAATACTAACAGACAGGGCTTCCCGGAATCCCAACGTTCGAACACCTGCTTTTCGCCCTACGCAGCGCGTAACATCAATGCGAATTTACCGTTTGAATACTTCAAGCCTGTAAAACAACGACTTCAACTGTTGCACTCATGGCTCGCACGGCCAGCCTACACTTGCATAAAACCGCAATGAAAAAACAAAAAGGAGTCGCACACACTGTGCAACTCCCTGACTTTCAAGTGGACCCAGAGGGGCATGATCCCACGACCTTCGGATTATGAGTCCGCTGCTCTAACCGACTGAGCTATGGGTCCTTTTGCATTCGGGAAAATCCGAATACGGACACAAAAATAGACATTTCGACCGGATTCACAAAATAAAAGCCCATTTTTTCATCGCCGCATACCCTCCTGCAACCGAAGCGATTGCCGGCTCTTTCCCCTTCCGTACAACAGAAATAAGAAGGCATCCCGGAACTTTCGGCATTGGCAATCGCCTCTGTACGGAAGATTTTTCTTCGGAAAATTAGCTAACTGGAAAAAATTTACTACCTTTGCTCCGCTTAAGCATCTAATTACAAACAAAACAAACGAAATGAAAAAAGGTATTCATCCCGAAAATTATCGTTTAGTGGCATTCAAAGACATGTCGAATGACCACGTGTTTTTGTGCAGGTCCGCCGTTTCGACAAAAGAAACCATCGAAGTGAACGGCGAAACCTATCCCGTGTATAAGATGGAAATTTCCAACACCTCTCACCCGTTCTACACCGGTAAGATGAAGTTGGTGGATACCGCTGGTCGCGTCGATAAGTTTATGAGCCGTTACGCAAAACGCTACGATAAGAAAGCCGCCAAATAGTTCGAAGGACCGTTTGACGCTTCAAAATAAAAAAGGATTCGCCTGGGGCGAATCCTTTTTTATTCTCCTTCGGCACCCGATTCTCACCGGTCCGCATTCGCCGGATGCCGCACACTCCGACCGTCGTCAAAAAGCGCAGGGGACATCCGCTTTATCCGGCCCGAAGCTGCCGACCGGAATCGGCAGCATACGCAAGATGGTACACGACCAATCATCCGGTCCGGCCCGAAACAGGACAAAAGAACTTTTACGGAAAAAATTTGGGGGTTTGCGGCACAAACATTACTTTTGTAATCTACTAAAATTACTGTTTTTATGGAATTCGAAGGTGTCGTATATAAAATCCTGCCCCTGACACAAGGTACGTCCGCCCGGGGAGAATGGCAGCGTCAGGACGTGGTTTTCGAGCTGCCCTCGGAATTTTCACGCAAAATCTGCGTCACGTTCTTCAACAAGCCGAGCGACGTGGCCAAACTCCGCGAAGGGGCTACCTATACGGTTTCGGTAAACGTCGAATCCCGC
>OITM01000402.1_pt1 | contig 12460 bp, 10 predicted proteins | sample 1586711 | NCBI WGS metagenome assembly OITM01 (sample SAMN02675049, study PRJEB24791) | human gut metagenome, SKBSTL061 | isolation source: stool | host: Homo sapiens | place: USA
GTAGCGCTATGGAGGCGGAGGACTATGCCGAAGATTTCGCTTTCATACGCGAGTTGGGAGCCAATGCCCTGCGCTCGCCCGCAGGACCGCACGCCCCCTGTCTGTACGACCTCTGCGACCGCACAGGCGTACTGGTCTGGATCGACTTGCCGCTGATCCGGGCACCTTTCCTCAGCGACGTTTCCTATTATCCGAACCCGCAACTCGAGGCGAACGGTCGCCAGCAACTGCGCGAAATCATCGCCCAGCATATCAACCGGCCGTCAGTGGTCATCTGGGGACTCTTCGACTGCCTCTGGCAACGGGGCGAAAACCCCGTGCCCTATGTGCGGACACTGAACGAACTGGCAAAAAAAATGGACCGCAGCCGCCCGACGGCGGCCACCAGCAACCAGGACGGAGAACTGAACCAGATCACCGACCTGATCGTATGGGCGCAGAACATCGGCTGGGACAAAGGCCGCACGGAAGACCTCGAAATCTGGCTCGGCCAGCTTCGGTCGGGGTGGAACCAGCTCCGTTCGGGCATCTGCTACGGTGAAGCGGGGCAGATCGAACAACAAGGCGATCCGGCTCGCCGACGCCGCTCGAACAGCCTGCTCTGGCAGCCGGAAGGACGGCAGACTCGTTTTCATGAAGATTACACGAAATACCTGGCACAAGACACGCTGCTGTGGGGAACCTGGATCAACACCCTGTTCGACTACGGCTCGGCCCGCCGTCCGCAGGGCGTGGAGGCTACGGGGCTCGTCACGCTGGACCGACGCCGCCGCAAGGACGCTTTCCATCTTTACAAGGCTTTGTGGAACAACACGGAACCGACGCTCCACATCACCGGACGCCGGGAGGATGAGCGTAACGGCGACTTGCAGACCGTAACCGTCTATTCTTCGGCCGGAGAGCCGGTCGTAACCCTCTCGGGCGACACGCTCGCGGTCGAGCAATACGCACCGTGCATCTACCGCTGCGACTCGGTACGGCTCAACGGCCGGATGAAGATAGAAGCGAAAGCCGGGGATTTATACGACGAAACGTTCCTTACCGGAAACTGCGCCTTAGTAGCTCCGCCGCGTCGGGACCCTCAGCAAACAGCAGGTCTGCGACTGACAAATTAGGCGCGAAAGGCAGCCGGTCGGAAAAGACCTGGAAATAGGACTCGGCATGAAACGCCGGGTCCTCTTTTTGTTTGGGCCTCAGATCGAGGTCGCCGGGAGCGGCTTCGACGTATTGCTCCGAAATACGGGGGCGGTTCTGCACATTCAGTTTTTGAAGCAGCACTTCCGTCAGTTCGAGGTCGTAATCGACCAGAAAATCGTATTCCCGCCGATAGAAAGGCTCGAACGAGGAGCGGTAGTGATCGAAATAGGGCGATCCCCGGTAAGCCGACACCAACGAAATCCAATGCTGGTGCTGCCACCGCTTCGAATAGTCGAGCCGCACATCCCGCATCGGCGTACGGGGACGGTTGGCACGCTGCACGTGCACCGTGAGGTCCATCACGCCGCCCGAAGCGAGAATTTGCGCCCGATTGCGCTCCGAACGCTTGACAAAATGTTCCCCGAGGTCGATGACGCAATCGTCGCACAGCAGGTGTGCGAAATATTCGACCGACCCCAAATAGGCTGCAGGCAGAATCGTCATGGTCGTTCCGGTTAATTTTCAGGATCGGCCCAATCGCCGTTGGCCTTGATGAGCGCCACGAGCCGATCGAGCGCCTCCTCCTGAGGGATGTTCTTCTCCACCACCGTGCGCCCCTTGTAAAGGGTGATACGCCCCGGAGCGGCGCCCACGTAGCCGTAATCGGCGTCGGCCATCTCGCCGGGTCCGTTTACGATACACCCCATCACGCCGATTTTCAAGTTTTTAAGATGCGAGGTTCGGGCACGGATCGCCGTGAGCGTTCCCTCTATATCGTAAAGCGTACGACCGCAGCTCGGGCAGGCGATGTATTCGGTGCGGGACATCCGCACGCGGGCCGCCTGCAGGATCATCAGCTCGATCTCCGCGATCTCCTTTTCCGAAAGGTGCGGCGCGTCGATCCGAATGCCGTCCGCCAACCCGTCCAGAAAGAGCGGCCCCAGATCGGCGGCGGCTTTGACGGCGACGGCTTCGACCGTCGGATCCTCGTAACGGCAGCACACCGCAACGGGTTCGTCGGCCCGGTCGAGGCTCAGGATCGCGGCCCGCAGCTCGGCCGTAGGATTCTCGGTCAGGGCTTCGATCACCCGCCAGTCGGCAGGCAACTCGGAGTGAATCAAGGGAGTTTGTATATCGCTCCGCCGACAATATCGCGTCGGCGTATAACGCTCCGAATATTTGACGGCGAACTCCCCGCTGCGGCGGGCAAAATGATCGACCAAAAGCTGCGCCACAGGGATCTCGTTCTCGGGCGCTTCGGTCAGCGAAACGCGGATCGTATCGCCGATACCGTCCGCCAAAAGCGCTCCGATACCGACAGCGCTCTTGATGCGCCCCTCGATCCCGTTCCCCGCTTCGGTGACGCCCAGGTGGAGCGGATAATCCATCCCTTCCCGCTCCATCGCTTCCACCAGAAGCCGGTAGGCGGCCACCATCACCCGCGTATTGCTCGACTTCATCGACACCACGACCTGATCGAACGCCTTCTCGCGGCAGACGCGCAGGAACTCCATCGCCGAGGCTACCATCCCTTCGGGAGTATCGCCCCACTCGTCGAAAACGCGCTTCGAAAGCGAACCGTGATTCACGCCGATGCGGATCGCCACGCCGCGCTCCCGGCATTGGTCGATGAGGGCTTCAAACTCCCCGTGCGACGAGTTATAGTTTCCGGGATTGATGCGCACCTTATCCACGTATTTCGCAGCGATCGCAGCCACTTCGGGCACGAAATGGATGTCCGCAACGACGGCGGCATCGCACCCCTCCTCCCGCAAACGGCGGACGATCCGCTGCAAATTCTCTCCCTCCCGACGCCCCTGGGCCGTCAGCCGGACGATCGGCCCCCCGGCCCGGAAAATGCGTTCGATCTGCCGGACGCAGGCTTCGGTATCCTTGGTGTCGGTATTGGTCATCGACTGCACGGCGATCGGACGATTCCCTCCGATCACAACCCGTCCGATGCGGACTTCACGGCTCGGGCGGCGCTCATACTTGGTCAAATTCATGTCCTGCCAGAATTTATTACCACAAAGGTAGTGAAAATGAAGGCAGGATAAAACAGACATTCGCGTTTTATCCTGCACAAACCGGAATGGCGACCGTTCGGCGGCGCCGTGCTATCGGGCAGTCATATTCTCCAACTCCTTGAGGATGTAGTAGCGGTTCAGGGAAACCGGAGCCTTCTTTTCGTCCAGATAGCGGTAAATGGCCGTAATGCCGCAGGCGAGCCGGACCGTCGCGTCCCGATCGGGCGAAGCGGCCGCGAAATCGAACAGCAGCTCGGCGAATTTTTCCAGGTTCTCGTCGCTGAAGCCATACTCGCGGATCAGCACGCCGATAAAGTCCTCCCGGGCCAGCAGAGTGTCGATATCCAGATCGAGCGCCTCCGCCAACTCCGTCCAGGCGGTTTCGCAAACGGCCTCTCCCGCCCCGCTTCTCCGCAGGATGCCCGCCTTCTGCAAAAGGGCTTCGATGAGTTTGCCGATCTTGTCGATCTCCCGCAGGATGTAATCTTCCATAATAATTATATATATCCCACATACCATTAACCTTAAACGCAAAACCTGTAATAAGAAATTCTGCATCAAGAATACTGATAGCTCATACCGTTACAAACCTCTCAATCGATCTTCTTTCGCCTCTTGTTCGTGCATACAACTCGAATATTCAATGGCCAAATTGATTAAACCGTCCTCTCCTCTTAAAGAAATGACAATCTCCGTACGAAAACTCGGAGACCAATATGCCCAATAACTTAAATGTCCCGAATACACCTCATAACCCTCTTCTGTGCGATACCGTGCATAGGAGGGATCACTCCAATGCACTGATTCTCCCGGAACCCCATATTTTTCAGAAAGCAGTGATACCAGTTCTTTGTAATCACTTATGCAACCATCTACCGAAATATTCGTAAAATAATATTTGGCACGAACCAATTTGTCATCTGAAGTGAAAAAATAGAGGACATCACATAACTTATTCGCCACACTCGAACTGAACGAATAAACATTCGGATTAAGTATCTGTCCCGTCCATTCATTTTTACGTCCCTCCTTTTCTACAATTTGCGACATAGAGTCGCCCCATCTTGCATTTCTAAAATCGTTTGATCCATCGTCTGCTTTAGCAACAGAAACAAAATACATCAATGGAGTTTCTGGTGACTCCACAATTTTCATCAGAGAGGCAGTAATCACTACTGTCAAATCCGTGCCTTTTGCCCAAAGCCTCATCACAAAATTCCCATTATCATCAGAATAGTCGTCCTGTTTATGATCCGGTTCCCCCAATCTTACATACAATAACGAATCCATATATCGCAGCAGTTCCGTTTCATCGGTATTCGCTATCTGTTCTGGATGAATATATGTAAAAAACATATCCGGTTTCCTTGTCTCTTCGTTTATGGTGTACAATGTAAATCCATTATATTTCCCGATGCAAAATTCATCAAGAAATTTATTCGCAAAATTCAAATTACCACCCGAAGATGCAGCAAGCGATACTTTTAATGAATCCGCAAGTTCGAAACTGTTTTCCTTATATTTCTCGTCTATTTCGGACTCCGTCAAGTCCCAAGGCGCATTCTTTACAAACTCCAGGGCATCTATTCTCTGTTGGGCATAACTGCTATAAATTCCTGCCAAACACACAAAAAACACCAATAGATTTCTCATAATTATTATAAATTAACAAGCATTTCAAAGATATAAAAATTATATCAACATTCAAAACACTTGTTGAGAGGATATATTTGAGATATTCTACCCCTCACAAAGCATACGGATGAAAAAATCGGCAAATAGAGAACAAAGACAAAGAACGTATTTGACCGATAATTCCTATATTTGGGACGGATATGGCGAACTATCTCGACAACGACATCAAATTCGTCGCGGGCGTAGGCGAGGCGCGGGCCCGGCTGCTGGAAAAGGAGCTGGGCATCCGCACGCTGGGCGATATGCTCTGCCACTATCCGTTCCGCTACATCGACCGTACGAGGATCTACCGCATCGACCAGATCGCGGAAGGGGATTCCGCACTCATCCAGTTCCGGGGGCGCATCACAGGCGTCAGCTATGCCGGAGCGGGGCGCAAACGACGTTTCACGGCCGTCGTGAACGACGGCAGCGGCGTGGCCGAACTGGTCTGGTTCCAGGGAATCAAATGGATCGAAAAACGGATCGAAGTGGGGCGCGAATACCTGATTTTCGGCCGCCCATCCTTCTTCAAGGGCGAACTGTCGGTGGTACATCCCGAAATCGAAACCATCGAGAAAGCCTTTTCCCGCAAGGCCGAAAGCGGTCTGCAAGGCATTTACTCCTCGACCGAGCGGCTTTCGAGCGTCCTCGGCACCAAAGGCATCTACACGATCGTCTGCAACCTCTGGCCGATGGTGCGGGATCATATCCGCGAAACGCTGCCCGACCGAATGCGGACCCGGTACGGCCTGCTGTCGCTGCGCGATGCGCTCTACAACATCCATTTCCCGCAATCGCCCGAACTGCTGCGGCAGGCGCAATACCGGCTGAAGTTCGAAGAGCTACTCGGCATTCAACTGGGTATCCAGTCACGCCGCACGGCCCGCCTGTCGAAAAACAACGGATTCCTCTTCCCCAAAGTGGGAGGCGTATTCAATACCTTCTTCAACACCAGGCTGCCGTTCCCGCTGACCGGGGCGCAGAAGCGCGTGGTCAAGGAGATCCGGCAGGACACGATCTCCGGCTACCAGATGAACCGCCTGCTGCAAGGCGACGTGGGCAGCGGCAAGACCCTCGTGGCGTTGATGTCCATGCTGCTGGCCGTCGATAACGGCTTCCAGGCCTGCATGATGGCTCCGACCGAAATCCTCGCGCGCCAGCACTACGCCACCTTCCAGAGGATGCTCGAAGGAATGGACGTGCGGGTGGCGATCCTTACCGGAGCATCCAAAGCACGCGAACGGCGGGAAGCCCTCGCCGGAATTGCCGACGGCTCGATCGACCTGCTGATCGGCACGCACGCCCTGATCGAAGACCGGGTACAGTTTTCGAACCTGGGATTCGTGGTGATCGACGAACAGCATCGCTTCGGCGTCGAACAGCGGGCACGGCTCTGGACGAAGAACGAGCAACCGCCCCATATCCTGGTGATGACCGCCACGCCCATTCCCCGCACGTTGGCGATGACCCTCTACGGCGACCTGGACGTTTCTGTGATCGACGAGCTGCCGCCGGGACGTCAGCCGATCCGCACGGTGCACTACACCGACGCGGCCCGCCTGCGGCTCTTCGGTTTCATGCGGCAGGAGATCAAGAAGGGAAGACAGATTTATGTCGTCTATCCGCTTATCAAGGAGTCCGAAACGATGGACTACAAAGATTTGCAGGACGGCTACGAAGCCATCTCGCGCGACTTCCCGCTGCCGGAATACGTCACGACGATCTGCCACGGCAAGATGAAACCCGAAGACAAGGAGGAGTCGATGCGCCAGTTCAAGAGCGGCGAGGCGAATATCATGGTCGCCACTTCGGTCATCGAGGTCGGCGTCGATGTTCCCAATGCTACGGTCATGGTGATCGAGTCGGCCGAACGATTCGGCCTCTCGCAGCTTCACCAGTTGCGCGGCCGCGTTGGACGGGGCAGCCAGCAGTCCTATTGTATCCTCATGTCGGGCGAGAAGCTCTCGAAGGAGGCCCGCCTGCGGCTCGAAGCGATGTGCGAAACCAACGACGGATTCCGCCTGGCGGAGCTGGACCTCAAGCTGCGGGGTGCGGGCGACGTGAACGGTACGCTCCAGAGCGGCATGGCCTTCGACCTGAAGATCGCCAACCCGACGCTCGACAGCCAGATCCTGACCGTCACCCGGGAAGCGGCCGCCGAAGTGCTGACGGCCGACCCGACACTGACCCAAAACGGCCACGAGGGGCTTCGGGAACTCCGCAAGCGCTACTCCGGCCGTGAAGAGATCGATTTTTCCCAAATATCCTGATTCATTCACCTCGGCACGATGAAACACACCGCTTTCCTGCATTTTAACGATTCCGCAGCTTTTCGCACGGCAGGGTATTTGAACCACTCCGGAAGAAGTTCCGCACAAGGCAAACCTTATCCGCCCCGGAACGACGACCCGAACCGGCGGATTGTAAAGCCCGAATCGAAAACTTTCCGCAATTCATCCGCAAACACGTCGGCAGAAACAGATAAAACAGCCGTAAAAAACAGAGTAAATTACTTTTTTGCAACTTTTCAATGAAAAAACAGATTTTTTTCACCGTCCTGTTTTTCCTGGCAGCCCTGCCTGCTGGCGCCCAGCTCTACCAGCCGGGCGAAGTACTCGATTACCGGGCCAGCTACAAGGCCAAATTCTTTCCCAATACCGAAGTGGGAAGCGTACGCGTGACCACCGTCGAAGAAGAATATGAAGGAGAGCCGATGTACCGCATCGTGGCACACGGCAAAACGCTCCCCGCCTTCCGCTGGGTAATGAACGTGGACGACAAATATACGATTCTGGTCGATCGCGAGGAGTTGAAGACACGCCGTTTCGAAAGCGATATCCGCGAAGGCAACTACCGGTTCTGGAGCAACTACGTGTACGACTGGCCCGAAATGACGGTACACACCCGGTGGCAGGGACGCCGCATGGTGCGCGATACAACCAAAACGATGTCGCTCACCCCGCGCAGCATGGACCCCGTGTCGCTCTATTTCCACCTGCGGAGCATCGACCCGGCAACGCTCCAGGAAGGAAAAACGGAGGTGCTCGAAATGCTCCTCGAAGATACGATCCGCCATCTGCGGTACCGCTTTCTGGGGCGTGAAACCAAGAAAATCCGCAGTATGGGTACGTTCCGCACCCTGAAGTTCGCCTGTCAGATCGGCACCTCCGAAGGGTACTCGTTTACGGACGGAACGGAGTTCACGGTCTGGATTTCGGACGACAAAAACCTCATTCCTCTCTACATCGAATCGCCGGTCCGCATCGGCAGCGTTCAGGCCTATATTTCGGGATATCACGGACTGAAATATCCGTTGAGCAGTAAAATCAAATAAAAATCCATTATATTTGCAGAACATGGGGTGAGGTTCTGCGATTTTCGGACACAAACCGGCAGCGATTGCCCCGTCTTTTATTATATTTGTATAAAATATTCGCACCATGGAAGAGAACTATCAAGGTTACAACCAACCCGAATACGAAAACGACGATCCCCGCAAGGGCGCGAACAAGTCGATCCTCGGCTACCGTATCGTCATCATCATCCTGGCGGTGATCCTGGCTGCCATCACGGTCCTCTATTACAACATTCACCGCCAGCAGCAGGCCGACTACGACCTGTTGGTCATCGACCGCGATTCGATCCAGAACAACTTGAGCGACTTGATGCAGGATTTCGACGACCTGCAACTCTCCAACGACACCCTTTCGCTCCAGATGGGCATCGAACGCCAGCGGGCCGACTCGCTGATGCAGCGGCTCAAACAGGAGCGTTCGTGGAGTCTGGCCAAAATCAAGCAATATGAAAAAGAGGTCGGCACGCTGCGTACCATCATGCGGGGTTATCTTCACCAGATCGACTCGCTCAACACGCTCAACAAAAAGCTGATCGACGAAAACGTATCCTACCGCAAGGAGATCACCACGGCCCAGATGCGTGCCGAGATGGCCGAAGAGAAGGCCCAGGAGCTCAACAACAAAGTACGCCAGGGATCGGTTATCAACGCCCGGGGTATCCGCATGGTAGCGCTCAACGCCCGCAGCAAGGAGGTGTCGCGCATCAAGAACGCCGAGCGTCTGCGCGTGGATTTCACCCTCACGGCCAACGCCCTGGCGACTCCGGGCGAAAAGACAATCTACGTCCGCATCCTGTCGCCCGACGGATACGTGCTGTCGAGCGAAAGCGTTCCGACGTTCGAATTCGAGGGCGAACGCCTCTCTTACTCCGCATCGCGTGACGTGGATTACCAGAACGAAGACCTCAACATCGGTATCTTCTACACCGGCAGCGGCTTCACCGCCGGTACCTACCAGGTACAGATCTATTGCGACGGGTTCCTGATCGGCTCGATCGAGCTGCCGATGCGGTAAATAAGGCTTCGTCCGACACAGACAACAGAAAGCGTCCGGCCTTGCAAGGCCGGACGCTTTCTGTCACAGAGTGGTTTGCGACGATATTTACACCTGGAATCCGCAACGATCCCTGCAAGAATCATTCGTTCCAGATCAGAGCGGAAGCGCCGAGGATCGCGGCATTTTGAGCCGGAATGCCGCTGGGCAGCACCTTCACGTTGCCCCGGTAAACAGGCAGCAAATTCTCCTCCAGGTAACGGCGCGTCGGTTCCAACAGGAGCTCCCCGGCTTGGGCCAGGCCGCCGAAGAAGAACACGGCTTCGGGCGAGGTGATCGCTACGGCATTCGCAAGGGCCCTTCCCAGCCTCTCCGCCGTACAGCGAAAAACCTCGAGCGCCAGCGAATCACCCTTTTGCGCCGCTTCGGTAATTATCCGGGCGTCGAACTTGTCGTAAGGTACATCGCGTAAAACGCTCGGCACCGTTTCCCGGGCCATCAACTCGAAGGCCGTCCGTTTGGCACCCGTCGCAGAAACATAGGTTTCCAGACAGCCACGGCGTCCGCAGCCGCATTGCCGTCCTCCGGGTTCGACGACGACATGCCCCAGCTCTCCGGCCATGCCATCGTGCCCGTAGATCATCCGACCGCCGGCAACGAATCCCGATCCCAACCCGGTTCCAAGCGTTACCATGATGAAATCCCGCATTCCCCCGGCATTGCCGTAAGCGATCTCCCCGAGAGCGGCGGCATTGGCGTCGTTGGTAATACGGACGGGAATCCCGGGAAAAGAGTTGCCGACCTCCTTGCAAAGCGAGAAAAACCGCCGCCCTTCCTCCGGATTCGGCTCTCCGGATCGAAACTTCCAGAGATTGACCGGACGCTCGATCCGGCCCGTATGATAGTTGGCATTCGGAGCACCGATCCCGATACCCGACAGTACAGCCCCGGCAGGCATCGCCGCACAAAGCTCCCGCAGCGTCCGTACGAGCATTTCGACATAAGCCGGATAGTCGTCGAAAAAAGGGTACTCCGCTGTACGAAAAGAAGATCGCGCATAGACTTCACCCGTGCGATCGACCAAACCGAGAACCGTATTGATCCCTCCGATGTCAATGCCGATGACCAATTTTTTCATAAAAAAGATAAATTTTACAGGTTTATCAGCCCAAAGTTAGAAAATAATTGCACGCTATCGACTTTTTTTCCTACTTTTGGGGGAATGTTTTCGACAAGAGCAGGCAAAACGAATTTCCCGAATTATGCCGAGCGAAGAAAACGACGACGAAGTTCAACGATTCTTATCCAGCGAGTTTCAGCATGCAAAACAACGACCAAATTCTGGAAGCCATCGAACATTATCTGGGACAAATCGGATATCCCGAAGAACCCGGCAGGTTGTACGCACCGATCAGCTATTCCCTCACGATGAGCGGGAAACGGTTGCGTCCCATGTTGCTGATGCTTACCTGCGGAATCTTCTCCGACCAGCCCCAGGCGGCCATGCCGGCAGCGGCAGCCGTCGAGGTTTTCCATAATTTCACGTTGCTGCACGACGACATCATGGACAACGCGGCGATGCGCCGGGGTAACCCTTCCGTCTTCGCCAAATGGGGACAGAACGTCGCCATCCTGTCGGGCGATGCGATGCTCATCAGCGCCTACCGCCTGTTGAGCGAATACCCGCCCCAAGTGCTGCCGCAGATTCTCGCCCGCTTCAATACGATGGCCATCGAAGTCTGCGAAGGCCAACAGTACGATATGGATTTCGAAACCCGGGAGTCGGTTTCGGTCGAAGAGTATCTCCACATGATCGAACTCAAAACTTCGGCCCTACTGTCGGGTGCGACCGTCATCGGAGCGATCATCGGCGGGGCGGGCGAAGAAGACTGTCAACGCCTCTATCGTTTCGCCACCGAACTGGGACTGGCGTTCCAGTTGCAGGATGATTACCTCGATGTTTACGGCGATACCAAGGTGTTCGGTAAGGAGATTGGTGGCGATATCACATCCAACAAGAAGACGTATATGCTCATCAATGCTTTCAACCATGCCAACGACGCTCAGCGTGCAGAACTGCAGAAGTGGGTGGATGCCGAGGAGTTCGACCGCAAGGAGAAGGTGGCTGCCGTTACCCGTCTATACAACGAGATGGGTATCGACAAAATGGCGCAGGATAAGATTGCTTATTATTTCGAGCAGAGCAAGAAGTATCTGGATGCCGTGAATGTGCCTGCTGAGCGCAAGGAGGAACTCCAGAAGTATGCTCAGAAAATGATGAAGCGCCAGTACTAATCATAAAGTTCAAAGTTCCAAGTTCAATGTTCAAAGTAATAGATACGCATACTCATCTCGATGCAGAAGAGTTTGATGAGGATAGAGCGGAAGCTTTCGCTCGTGCCAGAGAAGCGGGGGTAGGCAAGGTATTCTTGCCTGCTATCGATGTGAAGACCACGCACGCTGTCCTGGCATTGAGTCGGGAATATCCGGGTTATGCCTATCCGATGATTGGTCTGCATCCTGAAGAGGTGAAGGCAGACTGGAAGGAGCAACTGGCTGAACTCCGAAAGATGCAAATTTCCGATTTCATAGCCATTGGCGAAATCGGACTCGATTATTACTGGAGCCGTGAGTTCGAGCACGAGCAGCTGGAAGCATTCGAGGAACAGGTGAAATGGTCGGTAGAAACCCGACTTCCCCTGATGATTCATTGCCGCAAGGCACAGAACGAGATGGTGCATCTGCTCAGGAAGTATCAGAAAGACCTGCCTGGCGGCGTGTTCCACTGCTTCACTGGCAATCAGAAGGAGGCAGAAGAGCTTCTCTCTTTTGATAACTTCGTGTTGGGCATCGGCGGTGTATCCACCTTCAAGAGCAGTCATCTCAGAGAAGACCTTCCGGCTGCAGTTCCGATGAATCGCATCATCCTGGAGACCGACAGCCCGTATATGGCTCCCGTCCCTTATCGTGGCAAGCGCAACGAGAGCGCTTTCGTGATAGAAGTGCTTAAGACTCTGGCGAAAGCCTACGGAGTGAGTGAGGAGGAATTCGCAGAACAGACGAATAAGAATGTTGAAAGCGTCTTTCACCTATGAAATAATAAAAATTATAAGCTTAATATTAAAACCAACTATTCATTATGACTAGAAAAATGTTGATGGCAGCCCTCCTGATGGCTGCATTTGCACAAGGCACTCAGGCACAAGACCTGAGCGGCCAGCGTTCTGAGAAGCAGGACGTACACATGATTCCTGGTAAGAAACTGGATCA
>OITM01000417.1_pt1 | contig 12020 bp, 9 predicted proteins | sample 1586711 | NCBI WGS metagenome assembly OITM01 (sample SAMN02675049, study PRJEB24791) | human gut metagenome, SKBSTL061 | isolation source: stool | host: Homo sapiens | place: USA
ACTGGAGACTTTGCCGGAGGTATTGCAGCAGGCAGCAGCCAAACGGTTGCAATACCCGGATCTTTCGCTTACCGCGCTGTGCGGCTGCTTTGACCCGGCTGTGAGCAAATCCGGCTTATCGCACCGGATGAAAAAACTGGAGGCACTGGCGGAAAATCTGCGCCAGCGTCAGCAGGAGGGACAGGAGGCCGTACAATGAGTGAACCCACCGCAAATACCCGTCCTTTTGCCCACCTGCATATCCATACGGAATACAGCCTGCTGGACGGTGCCTGCCGCATCGACCAGCTGATGGAGCGGGTGAAGGAGTGTGGACAGACCGCCATTGCCTGCACCGACCACGGCGTGATGTACGGCTGTGTGCAGTTTTACAAGGCGGCCAAAAAGGCGGGCATCAAGCCAATCATCGGCTGTGAGGTCTATGTGGCCACCCGCACCCGCTTTGATAAGGTGAACAAGATCGATGGCAACAATCATCTGATCCTGTTGTGCAAGAACGAGACAGGCTATAAAAACCTTGCCAAGTTGGTCTCTGCCGCCTTTATCGAGGGCTTCTACTCCAAGCCGCGTGTAGATAAGCAGCTGCTGGAGCAATACCACGATGGCCTCATCTGCCTGTCTGCCTGCCTGGCGGGTGAGATCCCGCAGGCGATCCTGTCCGGCGATTACGAGCGCGCTAAGGCTTCTGCCCTGTGGTATCGCGACCTCTTTGGCGAGGGCAATTACTACATTGAATTGCAGGATCACGGGCTGGAAGAGGATAATATTGTGCTGCCCCAGCTCATCAAGCTGGCACGGGAGACCGGCATCCCTATGGCAGCCACCAACGACTCCCACTACATCACCCGCGAGGACGCCAAGATGCAGAGCATTCTGCTGTGCATCCAGACCGGCAAGACCATCAACGATGTGGACCGCATGGAGTTCCAGACCGACGAGTTCTACCTGAAATCCACCGATGAGATGTACGACCTGTTCTCGATGGTGCCGGAGGCCTGCGAGAACACGAACAAAATTGCCGAGCAGTGTAATTTCGAGTTCACCTTTGGCGAGACAAAGCTGCCGTACTTCAAGGCCCCGGACGGCATGGAGAACCAGGAATACTTTGAAAAGCTCTGCTGGGACGGCCTCGAGCTCCGCTATCCCGGCAGGGTCACGGACGCTTTGAAGGAGCGTCTGACCTATGAGATCAATGTCGTCAAGACGATGGGCTACACGAACTACTACCTTATCGTCTACGACTTTATCAACTACGCCAAAAGCCACGACATCCCCGTCGGACCGGGCCGCGGCTCCGGCGCGGGCAGTCTGGCGGCCTACTGCGTCGGCATCACCGACATAGACCCCATCCGGTACAATCTGATTTTTGAACGCTTCCTGAACCCCGAGCGCGTCTCAATGCCCGACTTTGACGTTGACTTCTGCTACGAGCGCCGTCAGGAGGTCATTGACTACGTCAACGAGAAGTATGGCCGCGACCATGTGGCCCAGATCGTGACGTTCGGTACGATGGCCGCCCGCGCCGCCGTGCGCGATGTGGGCCGCGTTATGGGCATGAGCTATCAGGACGTGGACCGTGTGGCAAAGCTCATCCCCACAGACCTGAAAATGACGCTGAAAAAGGCGCTGGAGGTCAGCCCCGACTTAAAGACGCTGTACGACGCCGACAATCAGGTACATGAGCTGATCGACACCTCGCTGAAGGTCGAAGGCATGCCGCGCCACGCCTCCACCCACGCGGCGGGCGTCGTCATCACCCGTGACCCCGCTACCGAGTATGTGCCGCTGTCCACCAACGACGGCCTGCCCGTGACCCAGTTCAACATGGTGGAGATCGAGCGTCTGGGTCTTTTGAAAATGGATTTTCTGGGTCTGCGCACGCTGACGGTCATCCATGATACCGAGCTGGCCGTGCGCCGCAAGGACCCGGATTTCCGCATTGCGAACCTCGACTATGACGACCCCGACACCTACGCGATGCTGGCAAAGGGCGAGACCGAGGGTATCTTCCAGCTTGAATCCACGGGCATGACGCAGGTGCTTGTCGGCATGCGCCCGAAAAACCTCGAGGACATTATCGCACTGATCTCGCTCTACCGCCCCGGCCCGATGGACTCCATTCCGACCTATCTGCGCAACCGCAAGGACCCGTCCCATGTAACCTATAAGACGCCGCAGATGGCGCACATCGTCGATGTCACGAACGGCGTTGTCATCTATCAGGAGCAGGTCATGCAGATCTGCCGCGAGCTGGCCGGCTTCAGCTTTGGCCAGGCTGATAACGTCCGCCGCGCCATGAGTAAAAAGAAGCTCAAGGTCATGGAGGCGGAGCGTGAGCACTTCGTCCACGGCTGCAAGGAGCCGGGCAAGGAGTGCGAGGGCTGTGTTGCCAACGGCGTGCCGGAAAATATTGCCAACGAAATTTACGACGATATGATCAGCTTTGCGTCGTATGCGTTCAACAAATCCCACGCCGCCTGCTACGCCTACGTGGCGTTCCAGACTGCGTATTTGAAATGCCACTACCCGCATGAGTTCATGGCGGCGCTGCTGACGAGCGTGCTCGACAACACATCCAAGGTCATTGAGTACACGACGGAGTGCCAGCGCTTGGGGATAAAGGTCCAGCAGCCTGACATCAACGTGTCGCGCGGCGGCTTCACGGCGGACGGCGAGCGGATCCGCTTTGGCCTGAACGCTGTCAAGAGCGTGGGCCGCGACCTGATCGAGGCCGTCATTAAGGAGCGTGCCGAGCGCCCCTATAGCAGCCTCTATGACTTCTGCAAGCGGCTGCACGGCACGGGTCTCAACCGCCGTGCGCTGGAGAACCTCGTCAAAGCCGGTGCATTCGATACTCTGGAGCCGACCCGCCACGGTATGCTCGAGAGCGTCGAGGGTATTCTGAAAAGCGTCGAGACCGACGCCCGCCAGAATCTGGACGGACAGATGGACCTGTTCGGTTTGATGGGCGGAGGAGAGGACGAGAGACCCGCAAACGACTATAAGGTCCCGAACCTGCCGGAATATTCCGCCTCTGATCTGCTGAAAATGGAGAAGGAGGTCTCCGGCCTCTACCTGTCCGGCCATCCGCTGGACGCCTACCGTGCCCAGATCGCGCAGGTTTCCACCTGCACGATTGCTCAGCTGCTGGGCGAGGACGCAAAGCGGTTTGACAACCAGACGGTGACGCTTGTCTGCACAATCGTCAAAAACAAGATTATGACCACCAAGTCCAACACGCTGATGGCCTTTACCACCGTCGAGGACCTGACCGGCAGCATGGAGCTGCTGGTGTTCCCGCGCATCCTGGCCGAGTGCCGCGCGGCCTTGCAGGAAAACGCCGTTGTGGTCGCCAATGGCCGCGTCTCCGTCAAGGAGGACGAGGCCGCCCGCCTGATCGTCGAGGGCGTGCAGCCCATCGAGACCTACGACCCCGGTAAAAACTTTGGCATGAACCGCGTGGAGCGCGTCAAGCGTGAGACAAGCGGGGGAGGGGCCGCCGGGTATTTCCTGACCGTGCCCTCCCGCGACAGTGCGCAGATGCACAAGGTAGAAAACCTGCTCTGCAACATTTTCGACGGGGGCACGGTGCGGGTGTATTTCCGCTTCCAAGATACCGGCAGGGCCATGCTGGCACGGCACATGGCGGTAAAGGATGATCCGCTTCTGCGCGCTGAATTGGAGCGCATTTTGGGCAAGGACTGCGTAAAAGTTCAGGATGTTGAACACTCTGCAAAATAAATCCATACGTTTTGCGCGATTTATCCATAATTTCGGGACGCAAAGTGTGGTATAATGTGTATGGTCGCGAGATTGTTAAAAATTTATTGTAACGTGATGACCACGCCTGAATAAATCGTAATGGTTCAGGCGGGTCCATAGTTCCCGAAATAGGAGGGGCTCGCTTTATGGCTAAGGAAATCAAAACGATCGGTGTGCTCACCAGCGGCGGTGACGCACCTGGCATGAACGCCGCTGTGCGTGCCATTGTTCGTGCAGGCATCAGCAAGGGCTACCGCATGATGGGCATCCAGCGTGGTTACAACGGCCTGATCAACGGCGAAGTTTATGAAATGAACGTCCGCAGCGTATCGGAGATCATCCACCGCGGCGGTACGATTCTGTATACCGCGCGCTGCCTGGAGTTCAAGACGAAGGAAGGCCAGGCCAAGGGGCTTGCCCGCTGCAAGGAGCTGGGCATCGACGCGCTGGTCGTCATCGGCGGTGACGGCTCCTTCATGGGCGCCCGTGCGCTGGCCAACCAGGGCATTCCCTGCATCGGCCTGCCCGGCACCATCGATAACGACATCGCCTGCAGCGAATACACCATCGGCTACGATACGGCTATGAATACCGCTGTCGAGGCCATCGATAAGCTGCGCGACACCACCCAGAGCCATGACCGTTGCTCTGTCGTTGAGGTCATGGGCCATCATGCCGGTTATATTGCCCTGAACGTCGGTATCGCTACCGGCGCTGTGGCTGTCCTGCTGCCGGAGATCCCGTTCGATTTTGAGCGCGATATTCTCGAGCGTATGCGCCAGACCCAGGTCACGGGCAAGAAGCACTTCATTATCATCGTGTCCGAGGGCGTTGTCGGTGCGCAGGAGCTGGCCAACCAGATCCAGGCGGCCACCGGCGTTGACTCCCGTGCAACCGTTCTGGGCCACATCCAGCGCGGCGGCTCCCCGACGGTCCGTGACCGCGTGAACGCCTCGCTGATGGGCTACCACGCCATTGACCTGCTGGACAAGGGCATCTACAACCGTGTTGTTGCCGTTTCCGGCGACAAGATCGTTGACTACGATGTCAACGTTGCACTGTCCATGCACAAGACGATTGACCGCGATATGATCGAAATCGCCAAAGCAATCTCCATCTGAAAGTATAGCTTGCAGGGCCGCATTCCGCAGGGAATGCGGCCTTTTGGCATTGTGAAATATTTTATAAGCGTAACCCAGCTTTTATAAGATTTTATAAGATTTTTGCAAAAACCTGTTGACATTTGAAAAAAGGTTTGCTATAATAGAAAACGTCGTCAGGAGCGAACGCACCGAGACGACGCCAGCTATGGGGGATTAGCTCAGCTGGGAGAGCGCTTGCATGGCATGCAAGAGGTCACCGGTTCGATCCCGGTATTCTCCACCACAAAGACCTGTCAGAGAAATCTGACAGGTCTTTTCTTTTAGTTTAAATATGCGGAAAAATCAAAACCCGTCGATCAGACGCTCGGCAATGGGGGAGATGAACAGCACAAAAAACAGTACGCCAAGCCCCGTGATAAGGCTGGCTGCGTCGCCGCCGATGTACCACCCCAGCGGGAAGGTGAGCAGCAGAAGCCCGGGCACGGCAAAGCAGTTCAGCAAAAACGCGGCAAACTCCCCGCGGCTGAACATCCACCAGACCTCAATAGGCTTATAGGGGCTGCGCTCCGGCGGCGGATGGTGCCAGCGGCGGCGGTCTACGCCGACAAGGCGCAGATGCTGCGTGTACAGCTGGACAAGGCCGCACACAAAGACTCCGATGAAATAAATGCTGATCCAAATGACCATCCCGGCACCCCCGTCGCTCCCGTTGGAAACACTTCACAGTATCGTCTCTGCCTGTATCATAGCACGTTAAAAACACACCTGCAACGATAAATTTTCAAAAACCCCTTGCAATTTGCGCCGGGGTATGGTACTATACTAAGGCAATACACACGCATTGCGCTGTTTTTTTGTGCCTTTTTTGCGGTAACACGTCAAAAGGGTTAGAAAACAGAAACCCCGCAGTGCGGAGGGTACAAACTAAATTTTTTGGAGGAAACAAACAATGGCAGTCGTATCTATGAAACAGCTTCTCGAGGCCGGTGTCCACTTCGGCCACCAGACCCGCCGCTGGAACCCCAAGATGGCGAAGTACATCTTCACCGAGCGCAATGGTATCTACATCATTGACCTGCAGAAGACCGTGAAGAAGCTCGATGAGGCTTACAACTTCGTCCGCGACACCGCTGCACAGGGCGGCGAGATCCTGTTCGTCGGCACCAAGAAGCAGGCTCAGGAGTCCATCCGTGACGAGGCTACCCGCTGCGGCATGCACTATGTCAACGCTCGCTGGCTGGGCGGCATGATGACCAACTTCCGCACCATCCGTAAGCGCATCGACCGTATGGAGCAGCTCAAGACCATGCAGGAGGACGGCACGTTCGACCTGCTGCCCAAGAAGGAAGTCGTCAAGCTCGAGCTCGAGATGGCCAAGCTGGACAAGTACCTGGGCGGCGTCAAGAACATGAAGGCTCTGCCGAAGGCTATGTTCATCGTTGACCCCCACAAGGAGCGCATCGCTGTCTCCGAGGCCCGCAAGCTGAACATCCCCATTGTTGCTATCGTTGATACCAACTGCGATCCCGATGAGATCGACTACGTCATCCCCGGCAACGACGACGCTATCCGCGCTGTCAAGCTGATCTCCGGTGCTATGGCCAGCGCTGTGCTGGAGGGCAAGCAGGGCGTTCAGGACGCTCCCGCCGCCGAGACCAAAGAGGATTGATTTACTCCCTACAATTCAGAAAGGACATTGAGCACTATGGCTATTTCTGCAAAAGACGTTATGGAGCTGCGTAAGCAGACCGACTGCGGCATGATGGAGTGCAAGAAGGCACTGACCCAGGCTGACGGCGACTTCGAGAAGGCTATCGAGATCCTGCGCGAGCAGGGCCTGGCTGCAGCCAACAAGAAGGCTGGCCGCATCGCCGCCGAGGGCATGGTCTATGCCGTTTCCTTCGACAACTGCGCTGTTGTCGTTGAGGTCAACGCCGAGACCGACTTCGTCGCCAAGAACGACAAGTTTGTTGACTTCACCAAGAACCTGGCCAAGGTCGTTGCTGACGAGAACCCCGCCGATGTTGAGGCCCTGATGGCCTGCAAGATGGGCGACGGCACGGTTGACGATGCCCTGAAGGCTCTGATCCTCGTCATCAAGGAGAACATCAAGGTTCGCCGCTTTGCCCGCTATGAGGGCCACTGCGCTGCCTATGTCCATGGCGGCGGCACCCACGGCGTCATCGTCAAGTTCGAGACCTCTGACGACGTCGCTGCCAAGCCCGAGTTCGCTGCCTTCGGCAAGGACATCGCCATGCAGGTCGCTGCTGCTAACCCCAGCTACCTGAACGAGTCCGACGTGCCCGAGGACGTTCTGGCCAAGGAGAAGGAGATCGTTCTGGCTCAGATGGCCAACGATCCCAAGACTGCCAACAAGCCCGACGCTATCAAGGAGAAGATGGCCATCGGCAAGCTGGGCAAGTTCTACAAGGAAGCCTGCCTGGTCGACCAGGCCTTCATCAAGGACGGCGGCATGGACGTCAAGAAGTACGTTGCCGACACCGCGAAGGCTCTGGGCGGCGACATCAAGATCGCTTCCTTCACCCACTTCACCAAGGGCGAGGGCCTGGAGAAGCGCAACGAGGACTTCGCTGCTGAAGTTGCTGCTGCCATCAAGGGCTGATGTAACCACATAAGGCATTGACCGCCTGCGCACCGCGCAGGCGGTTTTTGGTTGGTGAGACGTATGAAAAATCTGAACAGACAGTCATGGCCCGCGCTGGCCGCGCAGAATGCTGCTTATCTGGCTTCTCTGGGCAAGTGATCTCTGCTTCTGAACATCTGAAATAAAAATTCCCGGGCCACTTTCACGGCCCGGGAATTTTTTGCGCCATACGTAAAATCAGAGAAAAGCTTACTGCTCACGGAACGTCAGCTGGTCGTCGGTCATCGTATCGACGATGGCCAGGCTGGCCAGCTTGTAGCCGGCAGCGCGCAGCTCGGCGCCGCCCGGCTGGAAGCCCTTCTCAATGCAGATGCCGATGCCGCCGACGGTCGCACCTGCCTGCGCGCAGACATCCAGCAGACCCTTCATGGCCTTGCCGTTAGCGAGGAAGTCGTCCAGAATCAGCACCTTGTCAGAGGGGGAGAGAAACTTCTTGGACAGCGTGATGTCATAATCACGGCCATAGGTGTAGGAATGGACGGTAGAGGTGTAGACCTCGCCGTCAATATTCTTGCTCTTGGCCTTCTTGGCAAAGACGACAGGCACGTTGAAATGCCGCGCGGCCATGCAGGCGATGGCGATGCCGGATGCCTCGATGGTCAGAATCTTGTTGATGCCGTCGTCCTTGAAGATGCGGTAGAACTCCTCGCCGACCTTGTCCAGCAAGTCTACGTCCAGCTGGTGGTTCAGAAAGCAGTCGACCTTCAGGACGTTGCCGGGACGAACCTGGCCTTCCTGCATAATACGCTCTTCCAAAAGTTTCATCTGCGATGATGCCCCTTTCACAAACTCAATTTCATTCTATTATGACAAATTGTGACGGATTTTGCAAGCCCTTTATCCCAAAAAGTCTTACTAAAATGTCAATAGGTAAAGTTGATAATATTTTGTAACCAAAATTTGTGAAACTTCCCCATAAAGCGGTCAAAAAGCATAGAAAACGCTGTTGATTTGGGTCATTGCATTTTTGTAAACAAAAGCTTATAATTTAGTCAATGAAGCGGCACGGGGTTGTGCGAACCCGTTATGTGCCGTTGCTTTATTTCTAGGAGGGAACACTATTATGAAAAAACTCGTTAGCTCTGTGCTGGCGGCTTCCATGGTCCTGAGCCTGGCCGCCTGCGGATCTTCCGCATCCACCGATACGGCATCCTCCTCTGAGGCTGCCTCCACCTCCACCGCTGCCACTGCCGAGGCAGCCGGTGAGGGCTCCGGCGCTTACACCGGCACCCCCATCAAGATCGGCGGCATCGGCCCCATCACCGGCGGCGCTGCTGTGTATGGTCAAGCTGTCAAGAATGCTGAGGAGCTGGCCGTCAAGGAGATCAACGCCGCAAACGGCAGCGACGTCTTTGATTGGAAGTTCGAGGATGATGAGCATGACGCAGAGAAGAGCGTCAACGCTTACAACACCCTGAAGGACTGGGGGCTGCAGATTCTGGCCGGCCCCGTCACCACCACCCCGTCCATTGCCGTTGCCGCCGAGACCGCCAATGACAATATGTTTATGATGACGCCTTCCGCTTCTGCGCCCGCTGTCATCGAGAGCGGCGACAATGTGTTCCAGATCTGCTTTACCGACCCCAACCAGGGCGTTGCTTCTGCTGACTACATCGCCGACAATAAGCTCGGCACCAAGGTCGGCATCATCTATGACTCCTCTGACGCCTACTCCTCCGGTATCTATGAGAAGTTCAAGGCTGAGGCTGCTGCGAAGAACCTCGAAATCGTTACCGCTGAGGCATTTACCGCTGATAACAAGTCTGACCTGTCCACCCAGGTTGCCAAGTGCCAGGAGGCCGGTGCTGATCTGGTTTTCCTGCCCATCTACTATCAGGAGGCTTCCCAGATCCTGATCGCTGCCAACAAGAGCGGCTATGAGCCTGTCTTCTTCGGCTGCGACGGCATGGACGGCATCCTCTCCATTGATGGCTTCGACACCTCTCTGGCCGAGGGCCTGATGCTGCTGACCCCGTTCGCGGCTGACGCACAGGACGAGAAGACGCAGGCCTTCGTCACCGCTTACAAGGAAGCCTACGGCGACACCCCGAACCAGTTCGCGGCTGACGCTTATGACGTTGTTTACGCCATCTACGAGGCTGTTCTGGCCGGCGGCCTCAACGGCGACATGGACGCCTCCGACATCTGCGATGCGCTCAAGGCTCAGTTCACCAGCATGACCTTTGACGGCCTGACCGGCGACAGCATGACTTGGGACGCTTCCGGTGCTGTTTCCAAGGCTCCTAAGGCTGTTGTCATCAAGGACGGCGCTTACGCTGCTATGTAATTCCGGTACGGCGCACGTAAACTGAATTTTCCGTTGCCAATGGGGGCTGCCGGACATAGGGTTCGGCAGCCTTTTTTGGTTTGGTAGAAGCAGGTCTCGACAAAAACACTTGTTTTTTGTAGAAATACAGAATAACCCATTGTTTTGCCCGCAGATTTGTGCTACTATGGATTCATATTTTCCCGCTTACCTGCGGCATAACGATCAGCAGGGGAAAAGTTAGAGTGAGGTGTATTCCGCAATGCAATTTTTATCCTACCTGATCAACGGTATCAGTCTGGGCAGCGTTTACGCGCTGATCGCCCTGGGCTATACGATGGTCTACGGCATTGCCAAGATGTTGAACTTCGCCCACGGCGACGTTATCATGATTGGCAGCTATGTTGTGTTCTTTGCCTTTGGCTCTGCGGGTATGAACCCCGTGCTGGCCATTGTCCTTTCGATGGTCGTCTGCACCGTTCTGGGCGTTACGATTGAGCGCGTCGCCTACCGCCCGCTGCGTGAGGCCCCGTCTCTGGCCGTCCTGATTACGGCCATCGGCGTCAGCTACCTTTTGCAGCAGGTGGCCCAGCTGGCTTGGACGTCCAACCCCAAGAGCTTTACCTCTGTTGTCTCCGGGCTCAAGCCCATCAGTCTGTTCGGCGGGCAGCTGACCATCTCGGCAGAGACCGTCGTGACCATCATTGCCTGCATTGTCATCATGGTCGTGCTGATCTGGTTCGTCAATAACACCCCCGCGGGCCACGCCATGCTGGCTGTGTCGGAGGACCGCGGCGCCGCCCAGCTGATGGGCGTCAACGTCAACGCGACGATCTCGCTGACCTTTGCCATCGGCTCTGCGCTGGCCGCTGTGGCCGGTGCGCTGCTCTGCTCGTCCTATCCGACCCTGCAGCCCACAACCGGCGCCATGCCCGGCATCAAGGCGTTCGTGGCCGCGGTCTTTGGCGGCATCGGCTCTATCCCGGGTGCGTTCCTCGGCGGTATCCTGCTGGGCATCATCGAGAACCTGAGCAAGGCCTACATTTCGACCCAGCTGTCTGACGCTATCGTATTTCTTGTCCTGGTCGTGGTGCTCATTGTCAAGCCCACCGGCCTGCTGGGCAAGAAGGTCAACGTGAAGGTTTGAGGTGGCTGCTATGTTGAAAAATATGAAAAAGTCCACCAAAAGCAACGTCATTACGCTGGGCATTGTCGTCGGCTTCTATGTCCTGATCCAAATTCTGAGTGCCGCCGGTGCGCTGACAAACTCCTTCTCCGGCCAGCTCGTGCCCATCTGCGCCTATGTCATTATGGCGGTCTCGCTGAACCTGACTGTCGGTATGCTGGGTGAGCTGAGCCTCGGCCACGCCGGCTTCATGAGCGTCGGCGCGTTCTCCGGCACGCTCGTCTATGTCGTCATGTCCGAAAACGCCCCGCAGCCCCTTGCACTGCTGCTGGCCTTCGTGGTCGGCGGCGCGGTGGCAGGTCTGTTCGGTGTGCTCGTCGGCGTCCCCGTTCTGCGTCTGTCCGGTGACTACCTGGCCATCGTCACGCTGGCTTTTGGTGAGATCGTCAAGAACGTTATGAACGCCTGTTATCTGGGCGTGGATTCCCACGGCCTGCACTTCTCCCTGAAGGATTCCGCCTCCCTGAACCTGGAGGCAGACGGCAAGGTGCTGATCAACGGCGCTATGGGCATCACCGGCATCAAGAAGGCTTCCACCTTCACCATCGGCATCGTGCTGGTCATTATTACGCTGCTGGTCATTCTGAACCTCGTCAACTCCCGCGCGGGCCGCGCCATCAAGGCCATCCGCGATAACGAGATCGCCGCGCGTTCCGTCGGCGTCCCCATCACGAAGTACAAGCTCATGGCGTTTGTGACCTCCGCCGTCTTTGCGGGCGTTGCAGGCGTGCTCTACGCGCTGAACTACTCCTCGCTGGTCGCGAAGAAGTTCGACTACAACACCTCGATTTTAATTCTGGTGTTCGTTGTTCTGGGCGGCATCGGCAACCTGCGCGGCTCGGTCATCGCCGCCGCCGTGCTGACCGTTCTGCCTGAGCTGCTGCGCAGCATGAACGACTACCGTATGCTGATCTACGCCATCGTGCTGATCGTGGTCATGATTTTCAACCAGAGCCCCGAAATGATTGCCCTGCGCAAGCGCCTGACTTAAAAGGAGGTACCGCTGTGAATAAAATTCAAAAAGCCTATGCCTCCGCG
>OITM01000425.1_pt1 | contig 11841 bp, 9 predicted proteins | sample 1586711 | NCBI WGS metagenome assembly OITM01 (sample SAMN02675049, study PRJEB24791) | human gut metagenome, SKBSTL061 | isolation source: stool | host: Homo sapiens | place: USA
CCGGACCAGCTGTCCGGCGGGCAGTGCCAGCGGGTGGCCATCGCACGGGCCATCGTGGGCAATCCGAAGCTGCTGCTGGCCGACGAGCCCACCGGTGCGCTGGACAGTGCCAGCGGCGCGGCGGTGATGGAGCTGTTTCAGCAGCTGCATGACGGCGGCTCCACCATCATCATGATCACCCACGACCATTCCATCGCCAACCACGCCGCCAAGGTCATGACCATACGGGACGGCGTACTGTCGGGAGGTGACGACTATGAGTGAGAAGCTGACGCTGCGGGAAAAGCTGCATATCGGCGAAAAGCGCCCCGACGGCGAGAAGCCGCGCATGAGCAAGAAGCTGAAAAGGGGCATTATCGCCGCCGCCTGCGTGGTGGGCGTGTGCGGCGCGGTGTGGGGCGGACTGACCATCGCCCGGAACGCCCAGCGGGGCGACGTGAACGTATACGCCGTCAACGAGTGCGCCATGACCGACTACTGGGGGGACACCTCCAACACCAGCGGCATGGTGACCACGGACAAATTGCAGAAGATCTACATCTCCCAGAGCCAGACGGTGAAGAAGGTGTGGGTCAAGGAGGGCGACAGCGTCAAGAAGGGCACGGTGCTGGTGAGCTATGACTCCACCCTGACACAGGCCACCGTGGAGCGCGCCAAGATCGACTATGACCGGCAGACGGAGAACCTGGAGGTCATGAAAAACGAGCTGGAGCTGCTGAAGAAGGCGAAGAACAAGGAGACGCTGCAGGCGGAGCTGACCGGGTACCAGAAGCAGCGGGATGACATCATCAAAAAGATATACAATGACAAAGGTCTGGATAAGACGATAACCAGTACCCACGTACTTCCCCCTACCGACCCTAACACAGTCTCCAACGGTACGGAAAAAGCACCGTACTACTATCAGTGGATATCCAAGACACCGCTGACACAGACAGCCCTGATCGGTATGTTCACCAGCTACGGCAAATCCGGAGATGCCCCCCTCTACGTGGTGCTGGTATACCGCACGGACGACAAGGTGGGCGGTCTTGTGGAGCGGTGCTGGGGGCTGAAGCTGACGGCTATCACCGAGACCGAGAGCACTGAGCCCGACCCCGGTGTTACTGTCACCGACCCTAACGAGCCTTCTACGCCGACCACAAAGAAGACCATTGTTTCCGTGAGTATGGAACCTGCCGATCTGGCGGACTATCAGGACGGGGCATTGGATTACGGCGACAAGAAAGAAGAAATCGCCAAGCTGGATAAGAAGATCGCCCAGATCGACGAGCTGCTGGAGTCCTCCATGACCCAGCTGGATCTGAACAAGGCCATTCTGGAGAAGGCTCAGGCGGTAAAGGAGCAGGAGGTCAATCTGAAGGTGGCGAAGCTGAAGCTGGACAAGAAGCTGGCGGAGCTGGGCGACGGCAACGTGTACGCGGAGTTCGACGGCACGGTGAAGGCCGTGCGGGACCCGGACGAGGCCTATAACAACAGCGAGGCCGTGGTGGAGCTGTCCGGCGGCGGCGGATATTACGTCACCGGCACCCTCAGCGAGATGGATCTGGGCAGCGTGCAGGTGGGCGACAGCGTATCCATCAGCAGCTGGATGACCGGAGCGGCCTGCGAGGGCACCATCGTGTCCATCGACGACTATCCCACCAGCAACGGCAACAACTGGGGCGACGGCAACAGTAACGTGTCCTACTACCCCTTCAAGGTGTTTGTCACCGAGGACGCGAATTTGCAGCCCAATGACTATGTGGATATACAGTACCAGAAGGACACCAGCGCGGAAGAAAGCGGCAGCTCACTGTATTTGCAGAGTATGTTCATCCGGACCGACAACGGCAAGAGCTATGTGATGGCCCGGGGCGAGGACGGCAGACTGGAGCAGCGGTGGGTGCAGACCGGCCGGGATCTGTGGGGCAGCTACACCCAGATACGGGGCGGGCTGACCATCGACGACTATGTGGCGTTCCCCTATGGACGCGACGTGGTGGAGGGCGCCCACACCCAGGAGGCCACGACCGACCAGCTGTACAACTACGGCATATAAAGGAGGCGGGATAACCATATGTTGGAAAATATAAATCTCGCCTTTCAGGGCGTGTGGAGCCACAAGCTGCGGTCGTTTCTGACCATGCTGGGCATTATTATCGGTATCGCCGCGATCATCACCATCGTGTCCACCATTCAGGGCACCAACGAGCAAATCAAGCAGAACCTGATCGGCGCGGGAAACAACGTGGTGCGGGTGACGATCGGCACCACGGACAGCCAAAACTATTTCGACCTGAACTACTCGGCGCTGCCGGAGGGTATCGACCCAGTGACCCGGGAGATGCGGGATGAGATGGAGAAGCTGGGCAGCGTGTCGCTGGTGAGTATGTACTACTCCCGGGATTGGTGCGACAACGTATACGTGGGCAATACGGCGTTCAGCGGGTCGCTGTACGGCGTGGACGACCACTATCTGACGGCCGTGGACTACGCGGTGAACTACGGACGCTCCTTCACGGCGGCGGACTATGAGAACCGGCGGAATGTGGCGCTGATCGACGCGAAGTCGGCAAAGTCGCTGTTCCAAGGCGAGAACCCCATCGGCGGCACCATCGAGATCAACGGGATGCCGTTCACCGTGGTGGGTGTGGTGTCCTCCCGGTCCAGCAGCGGACCGGTGATCAACAACTTTAAGGATTATCAGATGTACGCCGGCAGCACAGCGGGGACCATTTTCATCCCGGACGTGTGCTGGTCGGTACCGTACCGGTATGATGAACCCCAGTACGCGGCGGTGCGGGCCACCAGCACCAACGACATGACCGCCGCCGGTGACAATGTGGCCAAGTATCTGAACGAGAACGCCATCCGGACCACGAAGTACAAGTACGAGTCCAAGGACCTTCTGCAGCAGGCCAGCGATCTGCAGAGCCTGTCGGAGAGCACCAACAAGCAGCTGATCTGGATCGCGGCTATCTCGCTGGTAGTGGGCGGCATCGGCGTGATGAACATCATGCTGGTATCCGTCACCGAGCGCACCCGCGAGATCGGATTGAAGATCGCCATCGGCGCGCAGCAGAGCCGCATCCTCTGGCAGTTCCTGACGGAGGCGGCGGTGCTGACCAGCATGGGCGGCATACTGGGCGTGGCTACGGGCATCGGCCTGGCGGAGATGATGTCCCACATCATGGGGACACCGGTGGCCATCAGCGTACCGGCGTGCATCATCGCCGTGGCCTTCTCCATGGTCATCGGCGTGGTGTTCGGCCTGGTGCCGGCCATGAAGGCATCGAAGCTGAACCCCATCGAAGCCCTGCGGAGAGAATGATACGCAGAAAAAAGACCGGCTTTCGCCGGTCTTTTTCTCTGTCTGCTCCCGGCGAAGACACAGCGAAAGCAGAAAACAGCCCCCGGCAGGGGGCTGTTTCTTTATTTACTGCGGCAGCTCGCCGGGGGCGACCAGGATGATCTTGTCGGCCCGGTCATAGTCGCTGTACGCCTCCTTGGTGCTGTGGAGGAGCGTACCGTCGCCGGCGTAGACGTTGCGGTAGGTCTGGACGGCGTAGCCGTTGTGGCCGTACTGCTCCACCTCGGTGGTGCCGGGGGCCACGGACTCGGACTCCTGATAGACCGTCTTGCGCTCGGAGTAGGAGAGGAACTGGTTGGTCATCTCCACATAGTGGTCGTCGGTCTTGGTGCCCAGCAGAGTGATGGTCAGCTGGTTGGTCTCGTCGTTGTAGCTGGTGGTGATCTTGATGGGGTAGTTGGTGCTGTTGCGGAAGGCAAAGTCCGGGCCGCCCCAGCTGACCGTGGCATCACAGCCCGTGACGGGCATATAGCCGGGGTCGAACATATGGGCGTAGCGCAAGACGATCTGCAGGTCCGCCATGAGGGCGGAATAGTACAGCGTGGAGGATACCTGGCAGATACCGCCGCCGATGGAGGTAACGGTCTTGCCGCCGGAGTAGGCGGCGGCGGGCTGGAAGCCCCGGGCCTCGGTGCGCTGGCCCACAGTGGCGTTGTACCAGAACTCCTCGCCGGGGTTATAGATGCGGCCATTGATGGCGGCAGAGGCCAGCTTGATGTTCTGGCGGCGGCCCCAGGGGCCGGCGCAGGTGGTGGTGCAGGTGCCGATCACATCCCGGAACATGGCCTGCTCCAACTCCTCGGTGGCGGCGGGCGGGAACTGCACCTGGGCGTCAGCCAGGAATTCCTCGCCCGGCTGGGCGGCGTCCAGTTGCTTTTGCACCGTCTCCACATCGAACTGTACGCCCACGCGGGACTGGGTGGGCTTGCCGGTGGATTTGTCGCAGATGGCGGCGGCCATGGTGCCGGCGATCTCGTCGTGGAGCGCCTGCACGTCCATGGGCGCGGCGGTGTGGGCCGCGAACACACATTCCACAGACCGGGCTGCCGCGGACAGGTCGCGGCTCTCGAAGTGCTGCGCCAACTCGGCGCGCAGCGCCGCCGCGTCCAGCTTCTCGCCGTCCTGCGGCTTGGTGATGTACAGGCCCTCACCCTCCGCCAGCCGGTAGCCGCCGTCCGTTACGGTGCAGCCCACGGTGTCGGACAGCTCCTCGCAGGCGGCGGTAAGCTTCGCCTCGTCCACGTCCAGCTGGGGCGTGCCATCCACGGCCCTGAACCAGCTCTCGATAAAGCGCCAGCCGCCGCGGAGGAACGCGGTCACATCGCTGCCCCAGCCCCGGTCCTGCACGTCGCAGCCGGCAGCCTTGGAGACATAGACGGGCAGAACGGTGACGCCCAGGTCGGAAAGGGTGGTGCTGCCGATCTCCTGCCCGTCACGGGTCAGGCGGATGGTCATGCCGTCCAGCAGGGCACTCCCCTGCTCCGTCCAGCGCTGCTCGGCCTCCTGCGCCGACAGGCCGGACATATCCATGCCCAGCACAGAGGTGTTGGGAAACGCCGTGTGGGAATACAGCGCGTTGGCGGCCACACAGCAGCCCGCGTAGGCCAGCACCAGCACCGCCGCGGCGATGCCGATGATCAGTCCGGCTCTTTTGCCGGGGGTCTTGGGAGGCTTTTCTTCCGGGGCCGCGCGCTTGCCGGCCGTCTCCGGCGCGGGATCGGCGGTAACAGAGGACATATTCAACTCGTCGCTCATGGTGTCCCCTCCTTTGTATCATCAGGTTTGGGCAATACCGGCAAAATGCCGTGCCATTACTGCATTGTATCACGGTTTGTCAAGGAATGGGTTACAAAAGCGTTACGACACATCTTTCTGCGGCTTTGCGCGGGGAATGGTGACGGTGAGGCAGATGGCGTCCTCCGTATCCCGGCGGGAGACTTTGGCGCCGACGCCGGCGGTCTGCATGAGCCGGACGCCCCGGTCCACGCTGTTGAGAAACAGCCGGACGTCCTTTAGGATATAGGTGCTGCGGCGGCGGATCGGCGTGGTCTGGTTCTGTGTGACCAGACGATCTATGTAGGCCTCGGCATCGGCGACGTTCAGCTGGTTTTTACCGATATGCTCGACGGCGGCAAGGCGCTGCTCCGGGTCCTCCAGACGCAGGAGGGCGCGGGCGTGGCGCTCGGTCAGGCCGTAGTGGTGCAGAGCCTCCGCCACCGGCTCCTCCAACCGGAGCAGGCGCAGCTTGTTGGCCACGGCGGACTGGCTGCGGCCCAGCTTTTCCGCCGCCTGCTGCTGGCTGAGGCCGTAGCGGCGGAGCAGGCGGGCGATGGCGGCCGCCTCCTCCATGTAGTCCAGGTCGCGGCGCTGGAGGTTCTCGATCAGGGCCAGCAGGGCGGCGTCCTCCTCATCCACCCGGGCCAGCAGACAGGGCACCTGCCGCAGCCCGGCGATCCGCGCCGCCCGCCAGCGGCGCTCGCCGGCCACCAGCTCGTAGACTGCGCCCTGCTGCCGGACGGTGAGCGGCTGCAGAATGCCGTAGGCGGCGATGCTGGCCGCCAGCTCCTGCAAACTCTCCGAGTCGAACCGGCGGCGGGGCTGCTGGGGATTGGGACGGATATCGTTGATGGGTATGTATCGCACACGGGCAGAGAGGAAATCGGTCTTCTGGTCTTTTTTCATGGCGGTCGCCTCCTTTTTTCGCCTATTGTACGGCGGGAGGCCTGTCGAAAGCGGGCGAAGACCGTCGGGAAATAAAAAAATGCACCCGCCCCTGTCGGGACGGGTGCGGCGGTCACTGCTTTGTGCGGATATCCTCGCCGAAGAAGGGCAGGATCTGGTAGGCACCCTCGATACGGGAGAGGATGGGCGCGCCGTAGCGATGGCCCAGCTCCTCCGGGGCCAGGTTGGTGCTGATGATGGTGGACCTGCCGGAGAGCATACGGCCGTTGACGATCTGATAGAGGGCGCTCTGGACAAAGGCGGTGGTCATCTCGGTGCCCAGGTCGTCCAGGATCAGCAGGTCGCAGCTCTCGCAGCGGCGGACGTCGGCATCGCTGACCTCGTCGGGGCGGAATTTGGCGTCCTCATAGCGGGAGAAAACGCTGATCGCGGTGTCGTAGACCACGGAGAAGCCGGCATCGCTGACCTCCCGGGCGATGCAGGCGGAGAGGAACGTCTTGCCCAGGCCGGTGCCGCCGGAGAGCAGCAGGCTGCCGCTGCCCCGGGAGAACTGGCGGGCAAAGTCCCGGCAGACGTCGAAGTTGCGCTCCATGTTGGCCCGGGGCGAAACGCCGTAGCTGTCCCACACGGCGCTGTCGTACAGGTCGAAGCGGAAGGTGTCGAACCGGGCCTCGCCCAAGGGAAGAAGCCGGGAGAGCTCCGCCAGCTGCTCGCGGGCGTAGTACTGCTTCAGGCAGGCGCAGACGCCGGACCGGGTGTAGCCGGTGTCGCCGCAGAGGGGACAGGCGGGCTTGTCCTCCAGGTAGTCGGCGGGATAGCCCATGTCCTCCAGCAGGGCGGCGCGCTCGCGCTGCAAGGAGAGATTTTCGTCCCGCAGGACCCGCAGGGCGGGCAGTGGGTCCTCGCCCTTTTTGGCGGCGGCGGCCACGATGCGGCTCATGGTGGTGCGGAGGGTGCGGTCGATGTCCCGTAGGCGGGGCTGGCGGGCAAAGACCTCCCGGCGGCGCTGGTCCAGCTCGGCCTCCCGGCGCTGGCGGGCCTGGTCAAAGCGGGCAATGGCCCGCTGCATGATGATACCGTCGTATGACATACTCTCACCTCTTGATATAGCGGCGCATCCAGGCGTCCTTGTCCCCGGCGGGGGCGGCGGACTTACCGGCGGCAGCGGGCCGCTTGCCGGCCGCCTCGCCCTCCTCTACCTGGCGGGGCGTATGCCAGCCGGCGTCGTGCCAGCGGCGCAGGATGCCGTTAAGATAGCGCCAGTTCAGGTCCTTCTTGTAGAACACCGTGCGCTCATAGGCCAGAGCCACCGTCTCCGGCGGGAAGCCCATGTCCATCCACTGGTCGATGTAGCGGCGTTCGGCCTCCACCGGCGGCCTGTTAAGAATTCGTAAATTCGACAAATAGGAAGTGTACTTCCTGTTGCGCTCTGCCCATTTTTTCAGGTATACCGCGGCAGAATTCTGGTCAAATATGCCAAGCTGTGCCCAGCGATAGCCCTCTTTTTCGACTTGGCGCATGGTTGGTCGTCTGCCCTCGCCCCACTGGCTGCGGGCCCGTTCGACACAGTGGCACACCAGGAGATAGATCACGTCGGCGGGCATACCCAAATCATCGTAAAGACCGGCCAATATCTGCAAGTCGGCGGTGCGGAGTTTCTTGCCCAGCTGCTGCTCCGTCTGTGGCACCAGCAGGCGGAAGCCCTCGTTGTCCGTCAGCAGTCCGGCGATGTCCTGGGCGGTGTAGACCGGGCGTTCGTCCGCCGGATCGGGCGGTGCCTGGCGGGCCGGTCGAGGCAGCAGGTCCAGGTCCTGAAGGACCTTCTCCGCCGCGTCGATCCGCAGGCGGCTGATGGGCAGGACCTTTTCCAGCTCCTCCGGCGTGACGCCCCGGCCGAAGCGGCGCAGGGCCAGATACAGCAGGGCGGCGTCGCCCTGACCGCTTTGCAGCAGCTTGTCGGCCGCGTCGGCGGGCAGCGTCAGCTGCTCCTGCCTGTTCCGAAGTATATAGCCGTCCATGGCGATGACCTCCCCTCTCATTCGTGCTCTCCATTCTACACGAAAAAGGGGTCGGCGTAAAGCGGGGCGGGACAACTTTTTACAAATTTCCGCTTTTCGCCAAAATAGACTTTTCTCCGGCGGGTTTTGTGGTATAATGCTATTTGTATAAGTATATATACCCAACGAAATGAATTAAGGAGGGTTTTGGCATGGCGAACCGGGTAACGATGTCTATCTGCGGCACGGAGTATATCCTCGTAGCGGAGGAGGACGCCGCCTACATGGAGAAGATCGGCAACATGGTGGATGCGGAGATGCAGAAGCTGATGGACAGCGCCCACATGAGCCGTGACGCGGCGGCGGTGCTGGCGGCGGTCAATCTGGCGGACCAGCTCACCAAGGCGCAGGAGGGCGCGGAAAATCTGCGCCGGCAGGTAAAGACCTATCTGGACGAGGCCAGCCGCGCCAAGAACGAGGCGGCTGAGCTGCGCCGGAAGCTGCAGAACGCCCAGAACCAGAACAACCGCCGGTGATGATGGAGCTTTTGGCCCCCGCAGGGGGATATGAGGCACTGACCGCCGCGGTGCAGAACGGCGCGGACGCGGTGTATATGGGCTTCGGTGCGTTCAACGCGCGGCGGAGCGCGAAAAACTTTACCGACGAGGAATTCGCGTCGGCGGTGCGGTATTGCCATCTGCGGGGCGTGCGGGTCTTTTTGACCCTGAACACCCTGCTGACCGACCGGGAGCTGCCCGGGGCGGCCGCGGCGCTGCGGAAGGCCAGCGCCATGGGCGTGGACGCGGTGCTGGTGCAGGACTGGGGCCTGCTGACCCTGGCAAAGGAGATCGTGCCGGACCTGCCTCTTCACGCCAGCACGCAGATGAGCCTGTTCACGCTGGGCGGGGCCAATACGGCCGCGGCGTTGGGCATGGAGCGCGTGGTGCTGGCCCGGGAGCTGGACCGGGACGAGGTACGGGAGATCTGCGCCGGCTGCGGCGCGGAGATCGAGGTGTTCGGCCACGGGGCGCTGTGTATGTGCTACTCCGGCCAGTGCGAGATGAGCGCCGTGCTGGGACAGCGCAGCGGCAACCGGGGCGCCTGCGCCCAGCCCTGCCGCCTGCCCTACAGCGTGAACGACCCCTGCCGGGACGCGCATCCCCTGAGCCTGAAGGACGCCAACCTGTCCGCCTATCTGCGGGATATGGCGTCTATGGGCGTGGCCTGCCTGAAGCTGGAGGGACGGCTGAAGCGGCCGGAATATGTGGCCGTGGTAACGGGCATCTACCGCCGCCTGCTGGACGAAAGGCGGCTGCCCACGGCGGAGGAGTCCCGGGCACTGGAGCAGGCCTTCTCCCGCAGCGGCTTCACCGACGGCTACTGGCTTGGTAAAAAGGGCAAGCCCATGTTCGGCACACGGCCGGAGAACGTGCCGGAGCCAAAGGCGCTGTTCGCCCGCGCCCGCGAGACATACGAAAACGGAAAAGAGAACCGGAAAATACCGGTGAACCTCCGTCTGACAGTACGCCGGGGCGAACCGGTGCGGCTGGGCGGCGCGTGCGCCGTCCCGGGCGGCGTCACCATAGTCATGGCCACGGGCGATATGCCGGAGGAGGCGCGAAACCGCGCCGTGACGGAGGAGGAACTGCGGCAGCGGCTGACCAAGACCGGCGGCACGGTGTTCGCGGCGGATCAGATCGAAATAGAGCTGGACGAGGGGCTGATGGTGTCCGCCAGCGCGGTGAACGCGCTGCGGCGGGAGCTGCTGGACGAGCTGGCGGATCGGCGGATGGACACTCCGAAGCGCCGTGAGTTGCCTGCCTCTCCCCTGCCGGAGGCCCCGGCGGGCGCGGCGGAGCTGGACTTTACCGTGTCCATCAGCAGGCCCGATCAGCTGACGGCCGAGCTGCTGGCGGAACGGCCCGCCATCGTGTATATCCCGGCGGAGCTGCTGGATAAGATGGACCTGATGCCCTATATCGGGCAGGCGGAGTTCTGCGCGGTGCTGCCCCGGGTATTCCGCACGGCGGACGAACCTGTGCTCCGGGATATTCTGCAGCGGCACCCGGAGGTCGCCTCCGCGGCCATCGGCAACCTGGGCCATCTGGCCATCGTGAAGGGACTGGGCAAAACGCTCCGCGGCGACTTCGGCCTGAACGTGTACAACAGCCGGGCGGTGCGCTTCTGGCAGGAGCAGGGGCTGTCGTCTGTGACGGCCAGCTTTGAGCTGCGGTGGCAGCAGGTGCGGGACCTGGGAAAATATGCGGACTGCGAGGCCCTTGTCTATGGCCGCCTGCCGCTGATGATCACCGAAAACTGCGTGACGAAGAACAGCGTGGGCTGCGCCCATGGGGCGGGCAGCGTGCTGACCGACCGGCGGGGCGAGCAGTTCCCGGTGCTGTGCGCCTACGGGTGCCGGTGCGAGATCGAGAACGGAAAGACGCTGGTGCTGGCGGACAAGCCGGAGGTGTTCCGGTGCGGCCTGCGGTACGGACGCCTGCGGTTTACCACAGAGACGGCGGCGGAGTGCGCGGCGCTTCTCCGCGCCCACAGGGCCGGGACCGTCACCGCCGACGGCAACAGCACACGCGGGCTGTTCTACCGGGGCGTAGAGTAAAACAAATTTTATAACACTCGTTATAATTTACAAACCGTATTCAATTTCAGGAGAAAAAGGTGTTACTATGGAGCTGAAGATCAAGGCCCTGTCCCCCAAGATCGGGACGGAGATACCCCTCCCCCGCTTTGCCACCGCCGGCGCGGCCTGCATGGACCTGTGTGCCTGCATCGACGAGGCGGTGACGCTGGCAGCCGGGGAACGGCGGCTGGTGCCCACCGGCATCGCCATCGCCCTGCCGTCGGCGGACTACGCGGCGCTGGTGTTCGCCCGCAGCGGGCTGGGCATCAAGAAGGGCGTGTGCCTTTCCAACGGCGTGGGCGTCATCGACAGCGACTACCGGGGTGAGATCGGCGTGGGGCTGGTAAACCTGGGAAGCGAACCGTACACGGTGCAGCCCGGGGACCGGATCGCCCAGCTGATGGTGGTGCCGGTGGTGCAGCCCACGGTGACGGTGGCGGAGGACCTGGACGAGACGGACCGGGGCGCCGGCGGCTTCGGCTCCACAGGCAGGTGACGTATATGGCAAAGATCGTGCTGGCCTCCGGGTCCCCCCGGCGGCAGGAGCTTTTGCGTCGGATGGGCATCACCGACTTTACCGTCCGGGTGCCGGAGGTGGAGGAATACTTCCCCGCCGGGCTGACGCCGGAGGAGACGGTGTGCTACATCTCCCGGGAGAAATCCCAGGCGGTGGCGTCCGACGCGGACGAGATCGTCATCACGGCGGATACAATGGTGTTTCTGGACGACAAGAAGCTGGGCAAGCCCGCCGACGAGGCGGAGGCCCTTCAAATGCTGACGGCCCTGCAGGGTCGGCGCCACACCGTCTGTACCGGTGTGACGGTGCGGCAGGGGGAGAAAGCCCTGACCCGCGCCCAGCACACGGACGTGTATTTCCGTCCGGCCACACAGCGGGAGCTGAAGGCCTACATCGCCGGGGGCGAGCCCATGGACAAGGCCGGGGCCTACGGCGTACAGGGGCAGGGCGCGCTGCTGGTGGAGCGCATCGACGGCGACTTTTTCAACGTGATGGGGCTGCCGGTGGTGCTGCTGGCGGAGATGCTGGGCGAATTCGGGATACAGCTGCTGGGATAATGCCCCTTTCGCTCCCTCTGAGAGGGTGCGCTGCCGCCTCCCCTGCCGGGGGAGACTTCAGAGAGGAACAAACGACACATGAAGCGATTTTTTACGAA
>OITM01000447.1_pt1 | contig 11459 bp, 10 predicted proteins | sample 1586711 | NCBI WGS metagenome assembly OITM01 (sample SAMN02675049, study PRJEB24791) | human gut metagenome, SKBSTL061 | isolation source: stool | host: Homo sapiens | place: USA
CTCTTTTCTCCGGGGACAAGGATCGTCTCACCATCGTCCGCAAGCTCCGTCATGTGTTCATAGTCGTGGAGCTTGGCATGGGCGATCTCATGGACGGCGGCGCATACCGTCTGCACCTCACTCATACCGGCGCGGATGGTGATGCTCTGCGCCTTAATGCTGAAAAAGCCGTCCGTATCCCGCGCAACGGGCTTTATCTCCATCGGAACGGGAGAAGCACGGCGCAGCGCCTCCATGAAAACCTCATACTGCTGCACATTGCCGCTCAGATCAGCGGCAAGCTGGGGCAAGGGCTTTCCCGCAGTCTGCGACACATCAAAGACGGATACCACCTTGAACATGGGGATACGGATTTCCTTTTCCTCAATGATGGCCTTGCCGTCCGCATCCAGCACCGGCGCATTGGTTTCCGGGTCGGTCTTGATCTCCTCGACCTTTTTCTTATAGGGAGTGGGAGCGATAATGCGGATACCTTTTTCGCCTTTCAGGACGTTCCTGCCGAACTGATTGCGCCACTTGTTGAAGCCCGCCACATGGGTGGCGTCGGGGCGCTGCATATAGATGAGCATGGTATTATTGACCGAGTAGCGGTGAAAACGGCTCATCGTGGAGAGATACTGCCGGTACTTATCGCTCTCAAACAGCTCCTTGATGCCGTTTTCGATGCTGTCAACGATCTCCCGCATCCGGTCTTTGTTGGTTTGCTTTTCAGCCATGATAATCTCCTTTCAGAAAAAATAGCGCCCCTGCGCAGAAGAAAACACATCCTGCACAGGGGCAATTCTCCGCAGATAGACGTTGTTTCCGGGCTTGCGGATAGAATGTCTCAGCCCCTTGGGATTCCGCATGGAAAAAGCCTTGCGGCACGGGGCTTTTACGCCCTCTATCTGCGGAGGTTCCAGTATTGTTCACGCTTCCGTTTGGCGTCCTGCTTTCTCCGCTCCTGCTTGGCGCAGGCAGGACAATACTTGGCGCGGTTGGAGGAAGAATAGACCGGCTTGCCGCAAACGGCGCAGCACTTTCCCGGCCTTTCCCGCATCACGTCGGCCAGCAGCTCATGGTCGGCGGGAAGCACCGCGTTTCGGAACCAGTTGCACAGCAGCGAGTAGGAAATACCCTGTACGCAGACGCAAGGCTCTCCATCATCCAGCGCGAGGCAGTTGCCGTGATCGTAATTACAGCAGAGCTTCCGAATGAGCTTCTTGGCGCGGCGGAGCTGCTTGTGATCCATACGCGGCGCATCAGCCATTGTCGAACACCAGCTTATAGCCCGTGCGTTGCCCATCGTCCTCCAGAAGAACGCTGGCATCATAGGTTTTCCCGGTCTTTTCGGAGTAGCAGCCTTTCAGCGGGGCGCGGCCATTTTTCAAAAGCGCAGCGGCAAGGGATTTTGTCAGCACCTTTTTCTTGGCTGTGAAAAAGCGGCTGTTTTTCCAGAGAACAAAGGAACAGGCACGGTTCTCACAGAAAAAGCCTTTCGGTGATTCCGTCACCTCGGCTCCGCAGCGGGGACACCTGCCGACTACCTCACGCCCGGAGGGGAACAGGACTTCCGTACCGGGGATGGGTTTGTAGGTCTGCACCAGCTCATTCAGCATGGCGGCGATCCCATCCATGAAGCTGTCCGGGGCGATTTCGCCGCGCTCGATCTCTTTCAGGCGGTGTTCCCATTCGGCGGTGAGCTGCGGTGACTGGAGCTGTTCGGGAAGAACCGTAATAAGTGCCGTGCCGGTAGAGGTGGGCAGCAGATTTGTGATCTTTTTGGACTTCCTGCGCTCCACAAAACCGGAGGACACCAGCTTTTCAATGATACCGGAACGGGTCGCCGGGGTGCCAATGCCCTTGCGCTCGGCATCATCTGGCATATCCTCCTTGCCCGCGTTCTCCATCGCAGCCAGCAGCGTATCCTCGGTGAAATGCTTGGGCGGCGTGGTTTTTCCGGTCTTGACCGATGCGGCAGATACGGAAAGCGTCTGATTCTCCGTTACCACCGGCAGCGCGGGCGCTGCCTCTGCCTGCTCCTGCTCATAGCGCTTCCAGCCGGGAGCAAGGACGGTTTTGCCCTTGGCGGTGAAGCTCTGACCGGCACAGTCCACCGTAATGACCGTTTCTGCGTAGCGATGTGGTTCATCCACCGCACGAAGCAAGCCCCTTGCCGCCAGCTTCAGCACCTCGCGTTCGCCCAGCGGCAGAGAGGCCATATCTACCTTTTCCGCGCTGATGGTGGGAACAATGGCGTGGTGATCGGTGACTTTTTTACTGCTGCATACCTGCTTGGTGCAGATGGTCGGAGGCTTCTCCATGCCGCAGACAGCGGCAGCGGCGGCGACAAGGCCGGGGACGCTGCCCTCCATATCGTCGGTCAGATAGCGGCTGTCGGTGCGCGGGTAGGTACAGAGCTTCTTTTCATAGAGCGCTTGGAGATAGTCGAGGGTCTGCTGAGAGGTGTAGCCGAGAACGCGGTTGGCGTCGCGCTGGAGGGAGGTCAAATCGTAGAGCGCAGGCGCTTTCTCAGACTTTTCCTTGCGCTCCACGCTTTTGACGGTTACTGCCTTGCCCTTGCAGGCGTTGGCGATGGCGTCGGCGTCCTTCCTGTCCTTCATTCGGCCTGTCGTGGCGGGAAAGCCGCAATCAAGCTGGACGGTGCAGAACGGCTCTGCCACAAATGCGGAGATCTCCGCCTCACGCTGTACCAGCAGCGCCAGCGTGGGCGACATGACGCGCCCGATGTTCAATGTGCGTCCATACGTCAGGGAAAAATACCGCGTGGCGTTGATGCCCACCAGCCAATCGGCCTTGGCACGGCACAGGGCGGATTGATGCAGGCCGTCATAGTCGCGCCCAGACTTAAGCTGCTGGAAGCCGCTGTGGATGGCATCATCCTCCATTGAAGAAATCCAAAGCCGCAAAATGGGCTTGGAGCATCCCGAAAGGCAGTAAACCGTGCGGAAGATCAGCTCACCCTCGCGCCCAGCGTCGCAGGCGTTGACCACCTCTGCCACATCCTCCCGGCGCATCAGCTCCCGCAGAATGTCAAACTGCTTCTGCTTTTCAGAGCGGACGATGAAGCGGAACGAGGTAGGAATGATGGGCAGCGCCGCCAGCGTCCATTTGGCATCATCGGCATTGTAAACGGCGGCGTCGGCCAGCTCTGCCAGATGCCCAAAGCACCACGACACGATATACCCGCTGCCCTCCAGATACCCGTCATGCCGTGATTTTGCACCCAGCACGGCGGCGATGCTCTGCGCCACGGAGGGTTTTTCGGCGATCACAAGGCGCATGGTGCAGCCTCCATTCTCTTTACGTCACGGTAGCAGGGGCGAACGCAGCGCTGTCCGAAGCGCTTGCAGCCGTAGCAGAAGTGTTCCTTGGCAGCGTCGGGAGGGCTGTCCTCCCGCGCTGCTTTCGGCTTCTGCATCATCAGGCGTTCCAGCGGATTATTGGTGAAATATCTCATGCGTCCGTATCCTCCGTAGTATCCTGTTCCGGTTCGTCCTCATACGGCTCAAACTCATATTCGTCCTCGCCGTAGTCATAATCGTCCAGATCGGCGCTGCCTTTGGTCTGCGGCTTGGCCTTTTTCTGCTTGAAAATGTAGAACGCGGCACCGCCGCCCAGCGAGACAATCAGCAGAACGACAAGGATACCGCCCACGCCGCTCTTTTTCTCCGGTTCCTCGGCGGCGGGTTCTGTCGGCTCGGTGGGGACTTCGGGCTTTGCCTCCTTGCCCACGCACTCGGTCATGTTGACCGCGCAGACGGGGCAGGATGTATTGACCGTACCGGCCACGCATTTTGTGGTGCAGGAGCAAGTGGCGGGCGTTTCTTCCTCGCCGGTCAGCGCCATCAGGTCAGCCTCATCCACCTGATTTAAGAAGTGGACGGTTTCTTCGCCCTCATCGTCACGGTCAATAATCATGTAAAATATATTGCCGTTCTTGCTTTCCAGTGTAATGAACTGTTTCCCCACCTTGGTGCTGGAGCCAATATCGTCGATCAGCGTCAGATTGCCGTCCGGTGTCAGCGCGTCGCTGCCGCCCGTCATGCTGCCAACAAGGAGCTGCCAGAGGTCGGTCAGCTCTTTTTCATCAAACGGAAGCGTAATGCCGCCGATGCTCACGGTACTGTCGGCGGCGTCGGTGACGGTCAGATAGCTGCCGTACACATAGCCCACACGGGCGGGCAGCAGGATTTTTACCCAATCGCCGTCCCTGCCAATCACATCGACCACCGTGCCGTTGGGGAGCTGCGTAAACGCGGTGTTGTCCAGTCCCGCGCCGGTGCGGACGTTCAGGTTGCCGCCGTTGGTCGTGACCGTGCCGATCTGTTTTGTTTCCTGCGTGTCTGCGGCGCTGCTTTCGACGGCAGGCAGCGTATCATCGGGATAGTCGCCGCTGCTGGCAAAAGCGGAAACGGGGAGAATCCCGATGCACAGGAGCATCAGCAGCAGGCTGATAAAAATGCGCGGTGTGTTTTTAGTCATGGTTCAACGCCTCCTTTTCCAAAGTGGCCGGTGCAGGCGCGGCCTGCATACGGCGGAACAGCTCGGCAAACTGCTCCATCGTCATGCCGTTCTCACGCACCATGCCGATGATGTCGGTGTCCTCCAGCTCACGAATCTGCTTTTCCAGCTCGCGGTTGCGGCCTTGCAGATCAGAGATTTTGCCTTTGTTCTTCTCCAGCTCTCCACGGAGCTTCATAATTTTCGGGTTCATATCGTTCACTCTCCTTTACGGCAAGCGCCCATAGCGGTAGAAATGGGACTGCCAATAGCTTGAATTTAAGTTTGCATAAGAGATCGGATCTCCGCAGTGGATCATCATATTGTTGCCAACATAGATACCCACATGGCTGACACCGGGGGTATCATACGTTCCGGTGAAAAACACCAGATCGCCCGGTTTGACGTTGGCAGAGGATACGGGCGTACAGATATTGCAAAGTCCCTGCGCGCCCAGCCTGCCCACATCCCAACCGGAATGATTGATGACCCAACTGACGAAGCCCGAACAGTCAAACGAGGTGGAGGGACTGCTGCCGCCCCAAACGTAGGGGTAGCCGAGATACTTTTCCGCTTCCTTGATGATGGCGGCAAACACCTCATCGTCCAGCGCCTCCGGGGGAATGTCGTAGTCGGTATAGCTGCCCTCCACATACTTGCCGATGTAGCCTGAACCGGGGAACAGGTCGGGACGGTTGCCGAGGGTGGCCATATAGGTGGCGTACATTCCGAGCTGTTCTTCGCTCATAATGTAAACGGGAACATGGGAGAGATTGAAGTTTTCCAGCGTGACCGTGCAGATGTAGTAGTCATACGGAACCTGATAGGTGTCCGTATGGGTGTTGCCGTCCGCGTCCGTCCATGTGTCGGTTTCTGTGCGGTAGCGGGTTTCCACCACCACATCCTCGGTCAAAATGTACTGGCGGTCAAAGAGCATTTGGAGCGTACCCTGCACCTCATCCAGCGTCCATTCCCCTTGATGCAGCGCCGTAATTATGGAAATGAGTACATAGGGGTCATGCTCGATGGTGTCCAGATCAAAGTGGTACTCATCGTAGTCATGGGTGCTTTCGTAGGTGTCGAGGTAGCGCTGAAGCTCTGCTTCCATTTCGCAATACTGCGCTTCCGCACCCAGCATATCGGCGTCCTGCGATGGATAGGTACTGGCCGCGATCCCGGAGCCGACGCCATCCATCATCACCGAGCAGGAGGACAGGCCGTTGAGCAGAAATGCCAGCATCAGCAGAATTGCGGCGGCAATGGCAAAGCCGCGCCGGTGTTCCCACACATATTTGCCCGCTTTCTCAGCCTTTTCAGCGGCTTTTTTCGCGGCCTTGGCGGTATTCTCTGCCGCCTTTGCCGTAGTCTGCGCCGCCTGATTGTGCTTGGCAGCGGCATACTGCTTCTTAATTGCCTGCTTCTGCTGCCATTTGGAAACGGGATTGCTGGTGGGGCTGTCGATCTCTGCTTTCTTCTGGAGCGCGTCAAGATTGGCCTGTTCCAGCTTTTTCTCTGCACGGATGGCAGCACGATAAGGCTTGAGCTGATGGGCGCGGTGGGCAGACTGCACCAGCCGCCCGCCGCTCTCCACGGCTTGCTCTACCTTGTGCGCGGCCTCTACGCCTACATTGTCATCCTCGCTCTGCCGCACCTCCCGGTGAACCTGAGAGAGAACAAAGTTGGCGGGCGCATCCTGCACGGCATGGGTCAGCTTTGAGGGCGGCTTTTTCTTGTCCACCTCCTCAAACCGGAGCTGCGTTTTGACCTTGCCGGTGGCAGGATCAAAGCCGCGTTCCTTTTTGGCCACGGTTTTCTTGGGGATTTTCGCCTGCGCCTTATCCGCCTTGGCCTCCGCTTTTTTCACCCGCTTGATGGGCTTTTCCAGCTTCGGCTCGGCAAGATCGGCGTCGGAAAACTGCAAACGCGGTTCTCTTTTCATGCCGACGCCACCTCTTGCGGTTTGGTGGTCATGACGCGGTACAGCTCGGTGTCCTTCGGGAAGTGGTCAATGAAGGGCAGGATCGTGTTGCCGTAGAACAGCAGCCCCTCGCCCTCGCCGGAGTGGGTCACATAAGAAAGCTGATGCGGCGAAATGTTGAGCTGCTTTGCGAGAATCTGCCGGTCGCCAGCGGCCTGATTGAGCATATAGATGAAATCGCTGTTCTCAAAGATGTTCTCAACCTCGCGGCTGGATAACAGGTCTTTGACATTTTGCGTGATCCCGGTGGGGATGCCGCCCCATTTGCGATAGCGTTTCCAGATTTCGACACTGTACGAAGCCGTCTGTTCTTCCTTCAAGAGAAGATGGAACTCGTCAAGATAGTAGCGGGTCGTTTTATGGGCGGCGCGGTTGATGGTCACACGGTTCCAGACCTGATCCTGCACCACCAGCATCCCGATTTTTTTGAGCTGCTTGCCCAGCTCCTTGATGTCGTAGCAGACGATGCGGCTATTCACATCCACGTTCGTGTGATGGTTGAACACATTCAGAGAGCCGGTGACGTAGATTTCCAAAGCAGTGGCGATGTACTGCGCTTCCTTTTCATCCTGCGCACGGAGGGCGTTATACAAGTCCTCCAGCAGCGGCATATTCTCCGGTTTCGGGTCATTGAGGTAGTCCCGGTAGACGATGCGAACGCAGCGGTCGATGATGGTCTTTTCCACAGGGGCAAGCCCATCCTTGCCGCCGACGATCAGCTCGCACAGCGACAGAATGAAGTCGGATTTCAGGCTCAGCGGGTTATCATCGTCGCTGTAATCCAGATTCAAGTCCATCGGATTGATGTAGCAGGGCGAACCGTCGTAGCCCTTGCCGGTGGGCGACAGCTTAATGACCTGACCGTGCAAACGCTCCACCAGCGGTGTATATTCGCCCTCCGGGTCACAGATGATGATGTCATCCTTGGGGCAGATGAGAAACGCATTGGTGATCTCACGTTTTGCCGAAAACGACTTGCCGCTGCCGGGAGTGCCTAAAATCAGACCGTTGGGATTTTTCAGCAGCTTCCGGTCTACCATGATGAGGTTGTTGGAAAGGGCGTTGATGCCGTAGTACAGCGCCTCCGAACCGTTCTGGAACAGCTCCTGCGTGGTGAAGGGGACGAAGATCGCCACGCTGGAGGTGGTCAAGCCCCGCTGAATCTCGATTTGATTCAGTCCCAGCGGGAGACTGCTCATCAGTCCTTCCTCCTGCTGGAAGTCCAGCCGGGTCAGCGCACAGTTATACTTCTGCGCGATACTGGAGGTCTGGAAGATGTTGTTGTCAAGCTGCCGGGGTGTGTCCGCCGTGTTGAGAATGAGGAAGGTCAGCAGAAACATTCGCTCGTTGCGGGACTGCAAATCCTGCAACAGCTTTTTGGCTTCTGCGCCGTAGGTGGCAAGGTCGGATGGGATAATGTCCATGTCGTACCCTGCACGGACGGCTTTCTTCTGTTCCTCGATTTTGGACTTGTCGAGATCGGTGATCTTGCGCTTGACGGTCTTGATGGCGTTGACCTGATCCACAGACTGCACATGGAGATTGACGAGGACGCTGCTCTCCATATCCAGAAAGTCCGCCAGCATCCGGTCATTCAGCTCCGGTGCCAGAATCTGCACGAAGCTGATCGCACCCAGCTTTTTGCCCATGCGGAACATCCTGCCGGTCTTGAACTCAAAGGAGCTGGGCGCGATAAAGTCCTTGGTGGACAGCCCGGAGGGAGCCAGCCAGTCCCACGAAAAGCGGAACGGCTCCTGCTCGTCCATCCGCAGAATGTCGTGCATGACGTGCAGGCGCTCAAAGCCGTTCAGCGGCGCAGCCACAACGCCCAGCCTCTTGAAGTTGTTCAGAAGGTCAGTTTCGATGCGCTCCAAACGGGGCTTGGCAGCGCGGAGGTTGTCGGCCTCAACGCCGAACGTGAGATACTTGGTCTTAATGAGGCCGTTGTTGCCGCGGGCAAGCTGATTTTGCAGCATACCGGCGTACTCGGCGCGGATGCCGTCAAACTCGTCCCCGCAGGGCGGAATGGAAATGCTCCGTGCAAAGGTTTCCTGCGAAGCCGAGAGGTTCACAAAGGAAAGCTGGAATTGCACGGAGCTGTCAAAGTAGTTCAGGAAATCGCACCACGCCTCGAAGATGGCGGTCTTGTCCTCATTCTGTGAGAGCTGGTAGTTGATGTCCTGATACTGGATCGTTTTGGTGTAGCGCGTGTCGGTCACACGGCAGATGCCGTCCGGCCACATACGCTGATACGGGATGCTGTCCTGCGCCGATTTTTCTTTCTTATCCGTTCGGTTCGCTCTTGCGATGGCGATTTCGATCTGTTTTCGTTCGGCGCGGGTCAGCTTTTTCTTTTCGGACAATTTGATACACCTCCCGGTCTAACTGGTTTTGCCGCTCCAGAACGGCATAAAAATTGTTGGTCTTATACGGGCGCTGCTTTGGCCTCTGGAAGCACACGCGGTAGATGTTGCGGATGACGACCTCCAACGGCTGACCGTTCTTTTCATACATGGCGAACAGCATGGCCGGGATCATCACCACCATCATCACCATGGCGGCGGGGCTGGTGCCGATGCTGCCCTTGAGCAAGAAGAAAAGCGGTACGCCGATGAGCGCGCCGCTTCCGAAGCAGATGAGCTGCCGTTTCGTGAGGTTGAACAGCACCTTGGTTTTTACTTTGGTTAAGTCCTTTGGGACATTGACATAGGCCATAGAAATCCCCCTTTATAAGAGCTTTTCATATCGAAGTTTCATCTGCGCCGGGTACAAAGCGGAGGCGGGCTTACGGCTGCCTGTCCAGCATTTGCCGCCTGCCAAGCCTGCGCAGTTCCAACCAGCGGCGCGGAGACTGCTGCCGCTCTCGCTATCCAGTGTATAGGTGATGATCTTGCGGTATCCCATTGCCTTTGCCGCCCGCGCGGATGCGGCATAAAGGATGCTGCAAGCGTTCTTCTCACCGGTGGTGCAAAGGCGATTGACCTCCAATGTCCAGCCATCATCCAGATACCGGCTCACAGGACGGCCTACGATTGCAACACCGACAAGCTCTCCATCCTTGGCACAGCCGATGGAAAACTTATGTCCAGCAGTTGCCTTATGGTGCCGGTGATGCGCATTAACAAAAGCGTTCGCTGTTGCAAGCGCGACGGGCGTGAGTGTCAGCATGGTATCACCCCCGTTAGTGTGCATTGAACACGGACTTGGCAAGGCTGCTCGTTTTGAACAGGCAGAAGCACAGCAGCACCGTGTAGCCCATGCAAGTCCAGATGGCGTAGATGATGTCATCCACAAGCGCGATGTTCTGCACCAGAACCGCGTAAATGGCAACGCAGACGATAATCAAAAACGCTTGGAAGCCCAGCGCCAGCAGAGAACGGATGTAGTTCTGTCCCATGCCGCCCCATTCCTTGCCCATCATGGTCGCCATCGGAATGGGGGCAACAGAGGTGACGAGATATATTTCAATCATTCTTCCGAATGTGATAATGAAAATGCAGATGGTCAGCGCCCACATGGTAATGCCAACGAACAGAGACTGGAACCATAGGCCGAAGAGCGGCCCCAGCTCCATTTCCATCAGCCGATCCTCAATGCCCACCATGACGCTTGAAATGTTGATGCTGGTGTCGCCGATAATCAGCCCGGAGGCGCTGGCAACGACGCTTTGGGCGGCATCGAACACGCCCATCACAATCGTCCATGTGTTTGTTACAATCAGGACAGCGGCAGCGGACTTGAATGCCCACTTGAAGAATATCCATGTGTCCATGTCCGATGAATATTGTCAAGACGGTTTTTCAAATGAAACTGTAAACACTTTGCGAACAAGCCGGATTGACAGAGATTTTCGGGCAAAAATGGCTTGAAATCAGGTGAGAAAAATCAATGCTTGTGGGATTCGTGAAGTATCTGCCGTCTGCGTGTATGGATTGCACCATTCCGCGATTCACGGTATCGTGCAGCCGGTGTGCGGCTTTGCGTGACCTTTTGCGGTTTGGCTGGTTGTCGTCCGATTCCGTGAAGTGCAAAGGTGCATCCTGCGTACAGGGCATCGAATATCCCGCCTAAAACCGCTGAAAACACAAAAACACCCCGCACCATGCGTCCTGTAAACGCACAGTGCGGGGTGTTCGTTCAATTATGCGGCTTTCGTCAGATACACGATCCCGGCGGCTAAGTCCACGCGGTCAACGTCATATCCTGCGTTGTAGATGGTATTGGAAAGTGGTCTGTCCTGCGCCGGATACCAATAGGAAGCATACTTGTACGCCGACTTGCAAAGAGGCTTGCCGGTCAGCTCCTCCACCTTGGAGAACGGCAGCGCAATCGCTTCTTCGCCCTGCGCGGAGAGGTAGTCCCCGATGGGTGCAAAGCTGGAATTGCTGGCAACGTGAAGCGTTTTTGGGGCTTCCAACGCGGCCTCCGTTTCTTCCTCCGGCAGCGTTACCTTGCCGATAAAATTGAAGTAAATCTCGATTTGCTGGTCATACTGATAGCGGTTGATCTTCCTGCGCTCATAGACGATCACCTTGTCGATGAACTCATTGAGCATGGGCGTGGTCAGCTCGGTAAAGTCCGTATAGCGGTCTACCAACTCCATGAAACGGTCAACATTGACGCTTTCTTCCTGTTCTGCGTTCATCTGCTCCATCAGCTCGGCGCTGCGCTGTTCAAGCTGCGCCTGTTCCGCTTCATATTGTGCGGAGAGCTTTGCGTGCCGCTTCTCCGGCAAGCGTCCGAGGGCGTAATCCTCATAGAGCTTTTGCAGCAGCGTGTCCAGCTCGTTTGTGCGGCGCATGATGCGGTCAAGCTCCGTCCTGCCGCTTTGCAGACTGCGCTTTCTCGCATCGGAGGTGGTCTGCATCACAAGCTGCTCAAAATCCCCCTTGTTGGCTCTGGCATAGGTCGCTACATTCCGCAGCGCATCCAGAATCAGGTCACGGACGATCTCCGAGCGGATAAAGTGAATGGTGCA
>OITM01000452.1_pt1 | contig 11333 bp, 10 predicted proteins | sample 1586711 | NCBI WGS metagenome assembly OITM01 (sample SAMN02675049, study PRJEB24791) | human gut metagenome, SKBSTL061 | isolation source: stool | host: Homo sapiens | place: USA
CTCTTTCCCTACACGACGCTCTTCCGATCTCCTCATCCAGCTGTATCTGCGCCTCCGTCAGCTGGGTAATGCCGTTGATCAGGGAGAGCGTCAGGTCATAGACCTCACTGGTGACCTCCCGCTTCAGCTCGCCGCTTTCCAGATCCTGCATCAGCTTATCCAGCGTCGCGTTCAGCCGTTCCAGCGTCTTTTTCAGCTGCTCCAGCTCCTTCTGCCCGGGCACGGTGATGGGCGGCTCACCGGGATCCGGATCCGGGTCTGGCCCCGGGATCTGGCCCCGGGCCTCCTTCAGATATTCGTACAGCTTATCCACCGCCGCGCCCGCCTTGGCCGCCGCGCCGGCGGCAATGGCCTCCTTGGCCTCATCCAGCTGTGCCTGCCCCTTTTCCACCTGGTCCTTGGCCTTCTGCAGATCCAGCTTCGTCTTGTTCAGTTCGGTACGCACCGCATCCGCCAGCTTCTCCGACAGGGCGTCCAGCTTGGCCTCGTCCAGGATCACATGGGCCTCCCGGGTCACGGCGCCGCTGACCGAAATGCTGGCCACGCCGGACACGCCCTCCAGCTTGGGGGACAGCTCTCCGGTGACGAAATCGCTGAGCGCGTACACGTCCATGTCCTCCCGGGACACGGCGGCCACCATCACCGGCAGCATGGAGGGATTGATCTTCAGCACATAGGGGGCGGAAACGGTGTCGTCCCAACTGCCCTGCAATACGGAGATCTTCTGCTGGATGTCCACACTGATGGTATCCATATTGGCGCCGTCCTCAAACTCCAGCGTGACCATGGATACGCTGTCCTGGCTGGTGGAGGTGACGGTCTTGATCTTATCCAGCGTAGCCATGGACTGCTCCACCGGCCTGGTGATGGACTGCTCAATGGACTCCGGGCTGGCGCCGGGATCAGAAGTGACGATGATGACATAGGGAAAGTCCATGTTGGGCAGCAGATCCGGTGTCATTTTCAGATACGCCACCACGCCCAGCACGATAATGCCCAGCACCGTCACAAAGATCGTCAGCGGTTTTTTCACGCTGAAGCCGGCCATATCCGTCCCTCCTTCTTCCGCCTGCAGCGCCCACGCACCCAGGGTAAAACTGTAATAATGTGTAAGTGTACCATCCCCGCCGCCGACTTGCAAGCGGGACGGCGCAGAATTCACGAAAGCGTTACAAATACAGGGTTTTTTCGGGAAAATAGTTCGGAGTTCGTAGTATTCTTTGCGCCATCTTTACGCGTCCGGACGATGAAAAACGCGGACGCACCTGCGTCCGCGTTTTTCGCAAATAAGAAAGAGAAAAGGAAAGAAAACAGCAAAATCAGCCGGTGCCCCGTTACAGCAGCGTGCACAGCAGGTGCAGCTCGGCGGCCATCCACACCGGCATCAGCATGGCGGTGACACGGCACACGGGGTTGATGTTCCCCGTCAGCAGGCACACCAGCGTGAACGCCAGAATAACCGCGATCACAACAGCGGCGATCGCCTTTGCCGGGGAAGTCTTGGTTTTCGTGTTTGTCATAGGGAACAACTCCTTTCTGTATTGTGGCCAAATCATACCACAAAGGTTGGTGCTTGTAAAATTGATTATTCTACGGTATAATATAGACATAAACTATAATTTGGAGAGCCGCCTATGACCAACCAGGACATCGAGACCTTTTTCGCCGTGCTGGACCACGGCACCATGACCGCCGCCGCCGAGGCGCTGTACATCACCCAGCCGTCCCTGTCCGCCCGGCTGAAGTCGCTGGAGGACCAGGTGGGCGCGCCCCTGTTCCACCGCGGCAAGGGCCAGCGCCGCATCACCCTGACGGATGCGGGCCAGCACTTCCTGCCTCTGGCCCGCCGGTGGCAGAACCTGCTCTCGGAGACGCAGACCTTCGCCGCCGCGGAAAAGCGTGAGTTTCTCCACGTCATCGCCGCCTACACCGCCAACCAGTACATCCTGCCCCCGGTGTACCAGCGCTTTCTGGAGCGCGAGCTGCCGGTGAACCTGTGGGTGGAGTCCATGCGGACGGACCAGGCGGTGTCCGCCGTGGCCCGGGGCGACGCGGACATGGCCATCGTGGACGGCGCATTGCACTACGATCTGCAGATCGAAGCCAAGCCCCTGTTCCGCGAGGGCTTCTTCCTTGTGGTGCCCAAAACGGTGGCACTGACGGAACCGGTAGAGGCCACCACCCTGCACGTGCAGGACGAGATACTCATCTACGGCCAGCCAGAGATACTGCAATGGCACGACTACTGGTACGGCGTGGATGCCCGCCCCCTGCTGTACACCGACACACCCCAGCTGGCCGAGACCCTGCCCGCCTGCGGCAAGCGCTGGAGCATCATCCCCGCCGGCGCCACCGAGCCCTATCTGCGGATGTTCAGCAACGTGCAGGTGCTGCGCCTGGCCCACCCGCCGGCGGAGCGCACCTTCTACCTGGTCACACCCAAGGGCCGCGCCCTCTCCGCCGCCGCGGAGACACTGCTGGAGGACCTGCGGGTGCAGATACAGGATCTGGAGGGCATCACCTGGTATTGAGCAGCGAAAGAGACACACCCTTCGGTGTGTCTCTTTCTGTCGTTTTGTGTCGCATTCTGTCCTTGCACGTCGTATGGCGGCCATTCACGTCGATTTTCGTCTTTTGACGTCGCACGATGATCTTTTGCGTCGTTTCCCGTCGTTCCCCGTCGCACACAGACGTATCCCGTCGCTTCCCGTCGACCTATGTCGAACGCAGACATATTCCGTCGTTTCTCGTCGCAAAACGTCGAATACCGTCCTATCCCCGCCGCAGCTGGCCCCGGATCAGCCGCGTCACCGCGTCTGCCAGCCACCCGATGGCCGGCAGGCGCTCCATAGCCTGTCCGTAGATACGCCGGGCGTCCGGCACCTCCCGGTCGCTTCCGGTGAACAGACACACCGGCAGCACGCCACGCAGCCGCAGGGCCGCGGCCTCCGCCGCCGTGTCGTCCACGCCGCGCTTTCCGGTGTAGGCCCATCCGCCCAGGCCGTTGGGTATCCGCTGGTCGTCGTTGGGGCTGGCATCCGAGAGCACCAGCAGCAGCGACTGCTCGCTGCGCCGCTGCCGCAGCAGCCAGCCCATGGCCCGCAGGGCCAGCCCGTCCCGGTTCCACCCCGCGGCCACATAGTCGAATACCCCCTCGTTCTGCTCCGGATGGTCATAGTCCCGCAGCACCCGCAGCACCGTGCAGCCGCTGACGGAGCAGAACGCCGTCACCCGCACGGGGATGCGGCACCGGCTCAGGCTCTCCGCGATAAGATACGCCTGGGTGGCCAGCTTCTCCTGCTGCCGGTTCTGCGAGGCCGAGCCGTCCAGCAGCAGGTCCACGGACAGCTCTCCCGGCTCCTGCGGCGACCGGCGGGAGAACACCCGCTCGTCCCCCAGCGCCCCGGCGCGCCAGGCCAGCTCCGGCCGCAGCCTCCCGGCGCGGCCCGTACCGCCCTCGTCCTCCGCCCGCAGCAGCAGCGTGTTCTGCAGCTTCTGCGTCAGCTGTGCGATGGCCAGCTTGTTTTCCACCAGATGCTCCTGATAATACGCCCGGTTCTTCTCCCGCTGCTGCCGGAAGTGGGCCGCGTCCCAGGCCGCCTCCGGCGCGGGCGCGCGGCCCACCGGTTCGCCGCGGGTAAAGTGCAGCCGGCAGTTCTTGTGCACGCCGGTGCACAGGGTGCGCTCCGCCTCACTGAGCTGCCCCGGCGTCAGCATGGACGCGCCGAAGCAGTCCTCCACATACCGCCGCAGGATCGGCTCCGGCGTCCGGCCCTGCAAAAAGCTGAACAGCGTCTGCTTCTGCAGACCGCCGCTGCCGCCGGGCGCGTCATGTGACAGCGCCCGCAGGGCGTTGGGCCGCACAAAGTGCACGCCGCCGCTTTTGTCCCGCTTTCGGCCTACCCACGCCGCCCACTGGCGGTCGTCGGCGGCCCGGCGGGCGCGGCGGAACCAGGTGTACAGCACGCGCTCCGTCCGCTGGATCAGCTGCACCTCCGTGCTGTCCCCCGGCGCGGCCAGCTCGTCCAGCAACGGCGACAGGGCCGGGTCCTCCGGCTGTCCCAGCACGCGGCAGGCCCAGGCCCGGCGCACGGCGTCCCCGTTCATGCCCTCGGCCACCGGCGTCTGCGCCAGCAGCCGGCGGGCATAGTCCCGCCGCAGCGCCGGCAGCAGCGGCCTCTCCGCCGCGCCGCGGGCGAACACCGCCCCCTCCAGCACCAGGAAGAATATGTCCGTGTACAGTGCCTCCTGCGCCGACCGGTGAAACTCGTTCAGCAGCGGCCGGAACCGGTCAAAGTCGTAATACCGGCAGGCCAGGCCCAGCACCGTGTTGCCGTACAGCTCGGCATCCCCCGCCCGGTCGAAGGTCAGCAGCTCCGGCTTGCGGGCATAGTCCCCCCAGCCGTTCCACACCTGATTTTCCGCCCGGCGCGTCTCTCTGTCCTGTCTGTCCATATCAGTCGAACAGCTTGTCCCGGGTGGCGTCCCTGGGCAGGCGCGCCCACACCGCGTCCGCCACCAGCTGGCGCTCGAAGGGCTCAAAGGCCTTGTTGATGATGCCCAGGGCCAGCGCCTGCCCGGAGGGTATCCCCTTCTCGATCAGGTGCAGGGCCGCCAGCAGTCCCCGCAGGTCCAGCGCCTTGGTGGATATCTCACCGCTGTCGCACTTGGTCCGCAGGTCCCGGAACAGCGCCGTCAGCTGCTCGGCCCACTCCCGCTTCAGGGTGGGGAAGCTACGCCGCAGCAGCTTCTGCAAATTCTCGTCGGAGATCACCGGCATATCCACCACCACGAACCGGCTCACCAGCGCCTCGTTCAGCTCACGGGTGCCGGCGTAGCCGTAGTTCATGGTGCCGATGAACCGCGCCGCGTCGTCCAGCTGTATGCGCTCATACCCCGGCACATCGATGACGCGCCGGTGGTCCAGCGTGGCGTGCAGCACGGCCAGCGCCTCGTTCTTTGCCATGTTCACCTCGTCCAGCACGCCGAAGCCGCCCAGCCGCGCACAGGCGCACACCGGTCCCTCCCGGAACACCACCTGCCCGTCCTTCAGCGTGTCCGCGCCGATCAGGGCCGCCGCGTCCACGTTCACATACATGGACACGTCCCACACCGGCCGTCCGAACAGCGCCGCCAGGTCCTCCGCCAGCACGTTCTTGCCGGTGGCCTTCGGCCCCGCCAGCAGCAGGTGCTCGCCGCACAGCAGCGCCGCCGCCGCGCTCTCCCATACCTCCCTGCCGTAGTAGAGATACTTCGGCACGGGCACGCGCTCCTGCGCCTCCGGCGTCAGGGGGTGGGCCTCCCGGAAGCGGCGTACCTCGTCCAGCAGGCCGCTGTCCACGCCCTCGTCCCGCAATTCCTTCCAAATATCCATAGACTCGCCTCATTTCATCTCCGGATGATGCCAAATTATACTCCCGCCGCCCGCTAAGTGTCCGTTAAGGATGTACGGTCCGTTCCCTTTGTCATATCCGCCCGCGTTCCGCCATATAGATAGAGCACAACGGCATGGGAGTGTTGCGTTATGCGAGACGATCTGGAGCAGCGGGCCAAAGAGCTGGCCCTGTACATGATAGAGAACCGGACCACCGTCCGCGCCGCCGCCAAGAAGTTCGGCGTCAGCAAATCCACCGTACACAAGGACCTGTCCGAGCGCCTGGCCCTGTGCGACCGGGCGCTGTACACACAGGTAAAGGCCATACTGGACGAAAACCGTTCCCAGCGGCACATCCGCGGCGGAATGGCCACGCGCCGCAAGTATAAGGGGATATGAAAAAAGGGACGGCGGCGCCGTCCCTTTTCCCGTATAAACCAAAACGGACACCCTTGCGGATGTCCGTTGCGTTTGGTCATTAGCCAATGTTGTTCAGCTTCAGCGTCAGCGCGCTCTTCTTGTGGGCCGCGTTGTTCTTGTGCAGCAGACCCTTTGCAGCAGCCTTGTCGATCGCCTTGACCGCCACCTTGTAAGTGCCCTCGGCCTCGGTGCGATTGCCTTCAACGGCAGCAGCCTCGAACTTCTTGATAGCGGTCTTCAGTGCAGAGCGATTGGCCTTGTTGCGGGCATTACGAGCCTCGGACACCAGCACACGCTTCTTAGCAGACTTGATATTCGGCAAACCAAACACCTCCCCGACTTGAATTTTTTGTGCAGCGAAAATATACACTTCCACGCAGGATGATATTTTAGCATCTTTGCCTGAAAAATGCAAGACTTTTTTGCAATTTCCGCGGCAGTTTTTGTATAAAAGCGATTTCACCGGCCATGCTACCCAAAAGCCACAATATTTTGTGTTCAGAAGGGAGCGTTGACCACTACTATGAACCTCTCGCGTACCGATCTGGCCGTGGAAACAGCGGAGGCGCTGCCCACCGGCCGGGATATGTTTGCCCCCAGCACCGGCGTCACCAAGTCCGAATGCCTGCTGTGCGGCTGTCCCGTCACCCGCATCCATGTCCATACCCCGGCGGGCGCCCGGGCCATCGGCAAGCCCGAGGGCCGCTATATCACCATCGACCTGCGCCCCGCCCTGTCCCGTCAGGAGGCGCTGACCGGTCGGGCCGCCCTCTGTCTGTGCCGCGAGCTCCGCGCCCTGCTGCCGCCGCCATCTAGCGGCCCCGCCCTGGTGGTGGGCCTGGGCAACGACGCCATGACCCCCGACGCCGTGGGGGCGGCGGCGCTGGAGCACCTGCTGGTCACGCGGCACATGGTCCGTTCCATGCCCCGGCAGTTCGGCGCGCTGACACCGGTGGCGGCCCTGGCAACCGGCGTGCTGGCCCGCACGGGGGTGGAGACGCTGGAGCTGATCCGCGGCGCGGCGGACCGCCTGCACCCCTCGGTGGTCATCGCCATCGACGCGCTGGCCGCCCGCAGTCGTCACCGGCTGTGTGCCACCGTGCAGCTGGGGGACACGGGCCTGATCCCCGGCAGCGGCGTAGGCAATCACCGCAAGGCAGTCAACGCCCGGACGCTTGGCGTGCCGGTCATCGCCCTGGGCGTCCCCACGGTCATCGACGGCGCGGCCCTCTGCGGCGGCGAGGACGCCCCGCCCACCGGGCTGTTCGTCACGCCCCAGGACATCGACCGCCGCGTCCGTGAGCTGGGCCGGCTCATCGGCTATGGCGTCACCCTGGCGCTCCAGCCCGGCCTGACGCCGGAGGATGCAGCAGCCCTGCTGGGATAGCCCTTGCAAAATCCTCCCCGACGCGGTACAATAGGACATCAAAACTTCGGAACGGGAGGTATCGCACATGGAATTCAACCCCCAGATACAGCTGGCCGGCCTGCTGGAGTGGATGGCCGAGCAGATGAACGCCTGCCACGGCAAGACCGCCGTCATCGGCATCTCCGGCGGCAAGGACAGCTCCACCGTGGCCGCCCTGGCCGTGGCCGCCTATGGCCGCGAAAACGTCCTCGGCGTCCTCATGCCCGACGGCGTCCAGCCGGACATCGACTACTCCCAGGCACTGGTGGAGCACCTGGACCTGCCCCACACCACCATCAACATCCACGACGCTGTTCAGGGCGTGCTGAACGAGATGGAGAAGGCGGGCCTGACCCCCAGCCGCCAGACAAAGGTCAATCTGCCCAGCCGCGTCCGCATGGCCACCCTGTACGCCGTGGCCCAGTCCGTAGAGGGCGGCATCGTCATCAACACCAGCAACCTCAGCGAGGACTGGGTGGGCTACTGCACCATCTACGGCGACAGCGCCGGCGCCTTCTCCCCCCTCGGGATGTACACCACCGAGGAGGTCGTCGCTCTGGGCCGTCAGCTTGGCCTGCCAGAGAAGTTCCTCATCAAGCCGCCGTCCGACGGCCTCACCGGCCTGACCGACGAGGACAATCTGGGCTTCCCCTATCACGCGGTGAACGAGTACGTCCGCCGCGGCGTGGTGGACCCGGCCATCAAGGAGCGCATCGACGCCCTGCACCGGGCCAGCCGCTTCAAATTCCAGACCCTGCCGGTCTACCACAACGGCCTGCCCATGGCGCTGACCGACGAGACCGATTATTATAACTGAGCCTCGTTTCCTTTTGTGCGCCTTTTTTCTCTCCGTCTTTTGAGAATACAGGGCTTTGGACCCTTCGGGAACACAAAGGCAAACCGTGACTGACGCAAACGTATACAAAAGAGCACATAAGCAGCACATGCAGAGGACAACCAGGCAAACGCTGCGTAAACCAAAAAGCAAGCAAACATACGTTGCCGAAAGCAAAAAAAAGCAGAAACACCCCGGCCGAATGGCCGGGGTGTTTCCGTGTGTTTGTGTTAGGAGAGAGAGAAAATCACATCAGGAAGTGTTGTTCCTTTGGATGATGCTATAATACCCTCTAATTTTGGCCGAATCTTGAAGCGGCCATGAACAATTTGTGAATTCTGCCTTTTACGCCGCGTTTTTTCCACAGCAGACAGCCCACTTCACTGAAACTTTCTGCTCTCGGCCACAGCCATCTGGTCGCAGCGGTTGTTTTTTTCATTCTCCGCGTGGCCCTTCACCCAGTGGCAGCGCACCTCGTGAATATCCGTCAGTGCCAGCAGCTGCTCCCACAGGTCCGGGTTCAGCGCCGGTTTTTTGTCACTTTTCACCCAGCCCCGCTGCTGCCAGCTTCTGGCCCAGCCCTTTTCCAGCGCGTCGATGACGTACTTGCTGTCGCTGTACAGCTCCACCACGCACGGCTCCTTCAAAAGCCGCAGCGCCTCGATGACGGCGGTCAGCTCCATGCGGTTGTTGGTGGTCCGGGCCGCGCCGCCGGAGAGTTCCTTCTCCGCACCCTTATAGCTGAGTATCGCCCCCCAGCCGCCCGGACCCGGGTTGCCGCTGCAGGCCCCATCGGTGTAGATCGTAACGGTTCTCATATATCCTTCCTTCACTCCACCCCAACGACCCGCACCGTTCCGTCCTGCACGGTAAAGCGCACGTTCTTTCCTGCGTAAGCCATGCCGTACACGCGGTCGGGGTCGTCCTGATACCGGGGCCGCGGGTCGGCGGCCAGGGCGCTCAGCAGCCCCTGGCGCTGTCCGCTGTCAAACTGCGCCAGCAGCTCCGGTGGAAAGTCCACCGTCAGCACCGCGCCGGCATCGCCGCCGGTAAAGCCGCCGGCGGCGTCGGGATAGCTGTCCGCGTAGGCCAGATAGGGTTTGATGTCTACGATGGGCGTTCCGCTGACCATATCCGCGCCGCGGACATACAGCACCGGACCCTCCGGCTCGTCCAAGGCCACACGCTCCAGCTCCACAGCGGACAGCCCCAGCCCGTTGGGCCGGAAGGGCGAACGTGTGGCGAACACGCCCACGCGCTCATTTCCGCCCAGCCGGGGCGGCCGCACCGTAGGCGACCAGCTCTGCCGCTGCGCCCGGTCAAACTGCCAGATGAGCCAGATGTGTGAAAAGCCCTCCAGGCCCCGCACCGCATCCACATCCCGGAAGGGCTTTTCGAACACGATGCGTCCGGGGCTGTCGGCAATGCCGCTCTGCCGCGGCACGCCGAACTTCTCCGCAAAGGGCGTCTCTATCCGCGCGATGATGTCCAGCCCGGAGCCGTTCACAGCGGGGCCTCCTCCGACGCGGGCTGCTCCTTCTCCTCGGGATCGGCCAGAGCCAGCGAGATGACCCGGTCGCCCTCCTCCTTGAAGCGCATGACGATAACGCCCTGGGTGGCGCGTCCCGCCACGCGGATATTCTCCACAGGGGTGCGGATCAGGATGCCCGCTGCCGTCACCAGCAGCAGATCCTCCGTGCCATCCACCACCTTCATGCCCACCACGTCGCCGGTCTTGTCCGTGACCATGTAGTTCTTCACGCCCAGACCGCCGCGTCCCGTGACGCGGTACTCCTCAATGGGCGTGCGCTTGCCGTAGCCGTTCTCGGTGATGGACAGCACGGTCTTGTCCGCGTCGGCGCGGGCGGCGCCAATGACATAGTCGCCCTCCCGCAGGCGGATGCCCCGGACGCCCACGGCGGTACGTCCCATGGCGCGCACATCCGTCTCGTCGAAGCACACCGCCTGACCGTCGTGGGTGGCGATAAGCATACGGTCATGCCCCCGCGTCTCCGTCACGGAGATCAGCTCATCGCCCTCGTCCAGCGTCAGGGCGCGGATACCGTTGTTCCGCAGGTTCTTCAGGGCGCTGACCTCCAGACGCTTCACCGTTCCGTTCCGGGTGGTCATGAACAGGTACAGCTCCTCGTCTCCCGTCTCCCGGAAGTGGAGCATGGCCTGTACGCGCTCGCCCGTCTCCACCTGAATGATGTTGACGATGTTCACACCCTTGGCGGCCTTGCCGCTCTCGGGGATCTGATAGCCCTTCTTGCGGTAGACCTTGCCAGTGTCGGTAAAGAACAGAATATAGTCGTGGGTAGACGCGGTGAACACGTCCACCACCGTGTCCTCCTCACGGGTGGTGATGCCCTTCTTGCCCATGCCGCCCTTACTCTGAGCGGCGTATTCGCTGACCGGCGTGCGCTTGATGTAGCCGTTCTCCGTCAGGGTGAAGACGCACTGCTCCTCCTCGATCAGGTCCTCGATGTCCAGCTCGTCCTCCACGTCCTGGATCTCCGTCTTGCGGTCGTCGCCGAACTTGTCGGCAATGGCGGTCAGCTCCTCCTTGAGGATGGACTTCACCAGTCCCTCGTCGCTGAGGATACGCAGGAAGTAGGCGATCTTCTCCTCCAGCTCCTTGTACTCGGTCTGGAGCTTCTCCCGGTCAAGACCCTGCAGCGCCTTCAGGCGCATATCCAGAATGGCCTGGGCCTGCACGTCGTCCAGCCCGAAGCGCTGCATCAGGTTCTCCTTGGCGTTGTCGTAGCTGCTGCGGATGATCTTGATGACCTCGTCGATGTTGTCCTGGGCGATCAGCAGGCCCTCCAGCAGGTGGGCGCGCTCCTGGGCCTTTTTCAGGTCGAAGCGGGTCCGGCGGATGATGATCTCCTCCTGGAATTTCAGGTACTCGTCGATGATGTGCCGCAGGGACAGTATTTTCGGCTGCCGCTGGTTTTCCACCAGCGCCAGCATATTGATGGCAAAGGTGGTCTGGAGCTGGGTCTGGGCGAACAGGCGGTTCAGCACTACCTGGGGATTGGCATCGCGCTTGAGCTCGATCACGATACGCATACCGTTGCGGTCGGACTCGTCCCGGATGTCGGAGATACCCTCCAGCCGCTTGTCCTCTACCTGGTCGGCAATGGCCTTGATGAGCATCCGCTTGTTCACCTGATAGGGCAGCTCCGTGATGATGATACGGGTGCGGCCGTTGTTGAACTCCTCAAACTCATGCCGGGCACGGACCATGAGCCTGCCCCGGCCGGTGGCGTAGGCGGCGCGGATGCCGCTGCGTC
>OITM01000491.1_pt1 | contig 10714 bp, 6 predicted proteins | sample 1586711 | NCBI WGS metagenome assembly OITM01 (sample SAMN02675049, study PRJEB24791) | human gut metagenome, SKBSTL061 | isolation source: stool | host: Homo sapiens | place: USA
CTTCTGACAACAATGAAGAAAGCGGAGGAGAAGAGACTTATTATTTCATGTCGGGACGTGCACAACTACCGAACAGTCGTTTTTTACCCTGTACTATTGACATGATTATCAATCTTTTTGCTATTCCCCAAGTTCCGGTACAGAGTTATACACCTGTTAGTGAAAATCTGGGAAAAGTGGTACATCATCACATTATCTTTTGTGTATACCGCATTTAATATGTCACATTAAAGCATATTCATACATATTGGCCTTGTATTCTGAAAGATTTGAATGCAAGCCGGATCTTTTATTTACTCAAACTCAATTATTAATCTTTTTAAATTGTATTCGTAATTTCATGAAGAGTAATTTTCAGAAAATTGCGGTCCTGTGTACATGCACAGGATTGCTATGCTCTTGTGGTCAATCGGACAACAAGCAGGAACATCACAAAGAATTCATTCCCATCACCATTCTTCACCCCACAACCATTGAGTTTCCACGCTCATATGTAGCTGATGTGCAAGCTATACAGTTTGTAGAAATTAAGCCCAAAGTGGAAGGATTTGTTCAACAAATATATGTAGACGAAGGACAGAAAGTCAAAAAAGGACAGCCCCTATTCCAACTCAGTTCCGACCAATATAGCGAAACGGTAAAAGAGGCGCAAGCCAATTACAAACAAGCACAGGCACAATATGAAATGGCAAATTATGAAGCCGAAAGAATAGGCCGGCTGGTTGACAAACAAATCTTATCAAAAATCCGACTCGACCAAGCCAATAAAGAAAAAGAAGTGGCCCAAATGAAAGTGGAACAGGCAAAAGCACAAATGCAACGTTCACAGATGGATTATTCTTACACCACTATCACTGCCCCTTTTGACGGCTACATAGACCGTATTCCTTATAAGACGGGAAGTCTGGTAAATCCGCAAAGCTTACTGACTACCGTAAGTGATATTTCCGAGATCTTTGCTTACTATAAAGTGAATGAAAGCGAGTATCTGGAATACAAGCGCCAACAACTTAGCGGACAAAAACAACACGAAGAAAATAATGTGGAACTGATTTTGCCAGACGGTTCCATCTACTCCCACAAAGGCACGTTGGAAACAGTAGAAGGTGATTTTGAACGAGGAACCGGCTCCATTGCCTTCCGTGTCCGTTTTCCGAACCCGGACGGACTGCTGAAACATGGAGTGACTGGAAAAGTACGTATGATGACCCAAATGGACAACATCTGCCTAGTTCCCCAGAAATCAACATTCGAAATTCAAGATTTCACCTATGTATATACCGTTGATAGTGCCAGTGTAGTAAAAGTACGCAGCTTCCAACCGCTGGAACGCTATAATAATTACTATGTGACACAAGACTTCTCTCCTAACACTGCCATCGTATACGAGGGAGTGCAAATGATGAAGGATGGCATTACCATCAAGACTGATACCATTGATATGGAAGCAATCAGAAAAGAAGTTGAATTAAAACAACCTATCGTAAAATAAAACGGACAGTTTATGTTTAAGCTATTTATAAAAAGACCGATACTTTCAGGAGTAATCTCCGTCATTATCGTCTGCTTGGGCGTACTGTCTATTTTGACACTGCCCATCACTCAGTTTCCCGATATCGTACCCCCATCTGTAACGGTAACCGCCCGATACACTGGGGCTAGTGCCGATGTGATGTCTAAAACAGTCGCCACCCCGTTAGAGCGTGCCATCAACGGAGTACCCGGCATGACCTACATGACCACTGTTTGTACCAACGACGGTATGTCCCTCACTACTATCTATTTTAAAGTGGGAACCGATCCAGACGTAGCTGCCGTAAATGTACAGAACCGCGTGACTACCGTGCTAGACGAATTGCCTGAAGAGGTAATCCGTGCCGGAGTTATTACAGAAAAAGAAGTAAACAGTATGTTGATGTACTTGAACATCATGAGTACGGACAGTGCACATACCGAAAAGTTTGTTTATAACTTTGCCGATATCAATATTTTGCGCGAATTAAAACGTATTGACGGTGTAGGCTTGGTAGAAATCATGGGTAGCCGTGATTATGCCATGCGTGTATGGCTGAATCCTAATCGGCTGGCCGCCTACAACATGGTACCTCAAGATGTAACTGAAGCCATCCGTAATCAAAATATAGAAGCAGCACCCGGCAAGACAGGTATCAGTTCAGACAAATTACCCCAACAACTGCAATATGTACTACAATATACCGGAAAGTTCAGCACAGCAGAAGAATATGGAGAGATCGTATTGAAAGCTCTTCCCGATGGTTCACTGCTACGTCTGAAAGACGTTGCCACTATCGAATTCGATTCTGAAGATTATAACATGACTTCTATGACCGACGGAAGACCATCGGCATCTATTATGATCAAACAACGCCCCGGTTCCAATGCAAGGGAAGTCATCCAAAATATTAAAACAAAAATGGCAGAAATCAAGGAAAGCAGTTTTGCGCCTGGCATGGATTACAATATCTCCTATGACGTATCACGCTTTCTTGACGCCTCCATACAGTCAGTGCTGAAGACACTGCTCGAAGCATTCATACTGGTATTTATTGTGGTGTATATATTTTTACAAGATTTCCGTTCCACCTTAATTCCGGCTATCGCCGTACCAGTTTCATTGGTCGGTACATTCTTTTTTATGGAAATGCTGGGCTTCTCCATAAATATGTTGACCTTATTCGCCCTTGTGCTTGCAATAGGTATTGTAGTAGACAACGCAATAGTCGTCGTGGAGGCTGTCCATGTAAAGATGCATCATGAGAAACTCTCTCCTTATAAAGCATCTGTAGCAGCTATTAATGAAATCGGTGGAGCCATTATTGCCATCACGCTAGTCATGTCGGCAGTCTTTGTTCCGGTGGGCTTCATGCAGGGAACAGTAGGTATTTTCTATCGGCAATTCTCATTGACACTGGCGGTAGCCATTGTTATCTCAGGAATAAACGCATTGACCCTCTCGCCTGCCCTATGTGCTTTGTTACTGAAACCCGCTGATGGAAAAAAGAAGAAAAAAGCAGGATGGCTACGTCGTTTCTTTATTTTTTTCAACCGCCGGTACGACCGCTTTGAAAAGAAATACAATATCGGATTACACAAGTATTTGAGCCGGAAAATAATCACTTATGCCACACTGATTATTTTCTTCCTTGCCACTTTCGGCATGAGTCAAGTACTTCCTTCAGGCTTTATTCCCAATGAAGACCAAGGTATGATTTATGTCAATGTAGATGCGCCTCCGGGAGCAACATTGGAACGCAGCGAAAAAGCCTTGAACGCTGTACAAGCTGCATTGCTTCCTTTCAAAGAAATTGAAAGCATCTCCACATTAGCAGGTTATAGTTTGATGACTGAAACGGAAGGTGCCAATTTCGGTATGGGTATGATTAATCTCACCCCGTGGAGTGAACGCGATCAAACAGCAGCCGAACTTATAGAGATATACAAAGACCGTACCTCACATATCAAAGATGCGGATATTCAGTTCTTCCTGCCTCCTACAGTTCCGGGATTCGGTAATGCCAGCGGCTTCGAACTTCGTTTACAAGATAAAACAGCAGGCAGCTTTGCAGAATTTGCCGATGTTGCCAATACATTAGTAGAAAAACTGAATGAAGATCCGCGCATTGTGGGAGCAACCTCAGGATTCAATCCTAATTTTCCACAATATCTGCTGAAAGTGGATATTGCTAAAGCAGCTAAATTAGGAGTAAATCTAAATGAATCCATGGAAACACTCCAATCCTATATCGGCAGTTTCTACTCATCCAACTTTATTCGTTTCGGACAAATGTATAAGGTGATGTTACAGGCTTCTCCAGAGTATCGTATGAATCCTGAAGATCTGTATAAGTTCTATGCCAAGAACAAGGACGGAAATATGGTACCCTACTCTAACTTTATGACGATGGACCGTATATTCGGTCCTAACCAGATTACACGCTACAATATGTTCACCTCGGCCTTGATTACAGGTGAACCTGCCGAAGGAGTCAGTTCAGGAGAGGTTATCGAAGCAGTGGAACAAATTGCCAAAGAGACATTACCTCGCGGTTATGATATAGAATGGTCAGGGGTTACTCGTGAAGAAAAAGACTCGGGTGGACAAACTGTTTTTATTTTCGGTATCTGCCTGCTATTTGTTTATTTGTTGCTGGCAGCACAATACGAGAGTTTATTACTGCCTTTCCCCGTCATACTTTCATTGCCGGCAGGTATCTTCGGTTCTTATTTTTTCCTGCAACTGGCAGGCTTGGAAAATAATATTTATGCCCAGGTAGCCTTGGTAATGTTGATTGGTCTGCTAGGCAAAAATGCCATTCTTATTGTGGAAATGGCCAACCAGTACCGCAAACAGGGAATGAGCATCTTTGATGCTGCCGTTAGAGGTTCCGTAAGCCGTCTGCGCCCCATCCTGATGACATCCTTTGCATTTATATGCGGACTAATCCCGTTGGTAATGGCAAGCGGAGCCGGTGCTTTGGGCAACCGTTCCATCGGAACAGCTGCCGCCGGAGGTATGTTTATCGGTACATTCGTAGGAATCTTCCTTGTACCTGGACTTTACCTTATTTTCGAGAGTTGGTCTGCACATCTTAACCGTAATAAAGTCAGCTATGATGAAGAAGATGAAAAATAACAATATAAACAAAACAGGTTTAATAATAGGAGCTTTCTGTCTGATTATGGTAAGTTGCAAAGCCCCTTCCCTTACTCCGACAGAAAAGATAGAGTTACCCAAGTTCTATATGGATAGGGAAACGGACAGCACTACTATCTCTTCCATGTCATGGAAAACATTTTTTCCAGATACGTTATTGCAAAGTTATATAGCCGAAGCGTTAAATAACAATCATTCATTCCTTCAAACTATAGAACGGATATCCATTGCCCGTTCACAAGTTCGAGTAGGAAAAGGAGCGCTGCTGCCCGATCTTTCATTAGGCATTGATGGTGGAGTACAACGTTTTGGCGAGTACACTATGGACGGAGTTGGTAACAGCACCACCAACACTCCCGATTTAGAAAAAGACAAACATATTCCAGATCCCTATCGGAATTTCAATCTAGGACTTAATTTTCAATGGGAAGCTGACATATGGGGTAAGCTAACCGATAAAAAACGATCGACCGTATCCCGCTGGATGCAGTCTGTAGAAGCTATGCGTCTGGCACGCACCTTATTGATATCAGAAGTAGGTACACACTATTTTGAATTAATAGGACTGGATAAACAGCGATATGTGCTACGCGAAGCCATCCTAACAGCCAGAGATGCTTATAATTTAACCGATGAACTGATGAAAGAAGGTGAAGTAACCCGACTTTCTGTAGACCAATTCCGGTCACGACGCCTTAAATTGGAAGAAATGCTGCTTGCAAACGAACAGCAAATAAGTGAAAAGGAACGTGCCATCGCCACCTTATTAGGACGACTGCCTTTCAAGGTGAAACGAGTGTCATTTGAAACTGCATGTAGTTATGAGTTTCCCACAGATGCAGGAATCCCGTCACAACTTTTGCAATATCGCCCGGATATAAAGGCTGCCGAACTGGAGTTATTAGCTAGTAAATCCGACGTATCTGCAGCGCGAAAAGCTTTCTTCCCATCCATCGTGATTGGAGGAAACGGAGGTTTTAACGCATTTGATCTGGATAAATGGTTTACTGCTCCTGCATCCCTGGTTTACAATCTCGGTGCAGGTATAACAGCACCTATATTCAAACAAAATACTATACGTGCATTATGGAATGATGCGAAAAGCCAGCAACGCATCGCTTTGTTAGGATATCACGATACGGTATTAAAAGCCTATGAAGAAGTATTAAACCTCATTACTGCATCATCGCAAATGCACCAGCGCAAAAAGTTGAAAGAAGAAGAAAGCCGTATCCATCATCGATCTATTTATAATGCAAATGAAATGTTTAAAGTAGGATTCGCAGGCTATCTGGATGTACTGTCGGCCGATGAACGTTTCCTGGATTGTGAATTGGAACGTATCGCTCTGAATGTGGAATCTTGTAAACTGCATATCATGCTTTACCGTGCCTTAGGAGGTGGAAGCAATTAGTTAATATACTTATATTTTTTGATTTGTTTGGTTAGGAACCGCCCCCGGCAAGCGTGTCGTCAGGACGGTTCTTTTTTACTCTTATAATTCAAGAAATATCAGACCTCTTGAGCAAAGAAACAATCCACAACAATAATATAGCTCCCACAATAGAGGTAACAAGACTGCCAATAATACCAGTTGCTGCAATACCAAACAAACTGAATACCCAGCCGCCCAGAACACCGCCAACAATACCAACCAATAAATTAATAAAGAGACCGAACCCCCCTCCCCTCATCAACTTACCGGCAACAAAACCAGCAATAATTCCGATAATAATGTACCAAATAAAATACATACGCTTTGTTTTTTAGAGTTTATAATTAATCATCTTACTGATAAAAACAGCTATTCTGTATAAAAAGTTGCCTGAATAAATCTTTTTTTACTTCATTGATAAAATTATTCAGGATGCATTTTCCCTTTTTCCAGTCTTCTTTTTCCGGTTTCAGCATTTTCTTCCCCATCTGTTCTCCCTTCAATCTTTATTTTTGTTTCAAACTTAAAAGACAAAATATGAAGATAAACGTACATTCCATGCTATTATTAAGCCTTGCCGCACTACTTTCTTCCTGTGCTGCCGAAGGCAATGATAAAAACAAGACCTTATTGTAAAAACAACACAAGCTGTTCCAGTTTCACATCAGGGTGACAAAGAATTCTCTTTTATTGCCCGACCTTTTCGCACTTCCGAGTTATCTTTCCGAGTAGGCGGTCCCATCGACCGTTTCGATGTATACGCAGGTAACCGATACCAACAAGGCAGCATCATAGCCGAAATAGATCCGCGCGATTTCCGCATCCGTAAAGAACGTGCCGAAGCAATCTACCATCAGGCAAAAGCGGAATTCGAACGTATACAAAAGTTATACGGCAAAGGAAATGTTTCTGCAAGTACTTATGAAAAAGCAAAAGCAGACTATATCACTGCAAAAACAACTTTCAATACAGCTTCCTATGAACTGGAAGACACACGCCTTATCGCTCCATTCAATGGTTATGTGGGTGAAGTATATATAGAGAAATTTCAAGATGTGAAAGCAACCCAGCCCATCATTTCTTTTATTGATATAGACCAACTTAAACTGGAGATTTATGTCACTCAAGACATTGCCCGTGCAGCGCAAGCACTAGATACAATACAAGTACGATTTGACGCCCAACCCGATAAAGTATATAATGCTAAGATAATGGAAATTTCCAAAGGGACTACCCGCAATAACCTCTCTTATCTGCTGACCGCTCTACTTCCCAATAAAGAAGGGAAATTACTGGCAGGTATGTCTGGTAAAGCAAGCCTAAATGCCCCTTCCGTTTCAACTCTTTCCCAAGGAGCAGCCATCCCTCAAACAGCCCTTTGCCATCGCCCTACAGAAGGAGATTATTTATGGATAGTAAATTCCAAAACCCAACAAGTAACTAAGAGAAAAGTAAAGAAAGGGGATCTATTGCCAAACGGTTATGTATCTATCACCGAAGGCTTGTATCCTGATGAAACTGTAGCAAACAGTGGGCTCCGCTTCCTATCGGATGGAATGAAAATAAGTGTAGAAAACGAATAATATCACAGAAATAAACAATCATGAAACTCGTAAAATATTTTCTACAGAAGAAAGCAGTCACTATCTTGCTGTTGGTATTGATATTGGCCGGTGGGCTGTTCTCCTATATCAAAATGGGAAAACTGGAAGACGCCCCCTTTACCATCAAACAAGCACTCGTACTGACTCCGTATCCCGGAGCATCCCCCTCCGAGGTACAATCTCAAGTAACAGATGTTCTGGAAGAATCCATCCAATCTCTTGGTGAACTTTATTATCTGAAAACAGAAAACCGAACAGGACTTTCAAAAATAACCGTTTATGTAAAAAAGGAAATCCGGGCAGACGAAATGCAACAACTTTGGGACAAATTACGCCGTAAAGTAAATGATGTACAAAGCAAACTTCCCGCCGGAGCAGGTCCATCTGTTGTTAACGATGATTTTGGAGATGTATTGGGAGTTTTCTATGGACTGACTGGAAAGAGCCATACCTATTGGGAACTGGAAGACGAAGCCAAGATTATCAAAAACGAACTATTGAAAATAAAAGATGTTGCTAAAATAGAAATCTACGGAATACAGACACCTACCATTGACGTGTCTGTCAGCCCATCCGTCATGGCACAAAGCGGAATTACGACCTCGGATATAGCCCGCGCTTTCGAAGCACAAAATAAAGTGGTGGATGCCGGAGGTATTGATGCCGGACAAAATCGGCTGCGCATTGAATCCACTGGAAATTTTTATTCATTAGATGATATAAGAAACCTGACTATCGTATCACGCTCCGGTGAACATTTCCGCCTTGCCGACATTGCACAAATAGAAGAAAGTTATCAGACACCTGCCAGCAATCTGATGCGCATTGACGGTAATCCGGCCATAGGTATTGCCATCTCCACCGTCCCCACCGGAAATGTAGTGGATATGGCAGAAGCTGTGAAAAAACGCATTGACGAATTATCCCAATCCATGCCTGAAGGATATGAACTGACCTCTATCTACGATCAAGGATATGAATCAGCCGTTGCCAATCAAGGCTTTGTCTTGAATCTCATCATTTCCGTTTTAACTGTTATAGCCATTCTATTATTTTTCATCGGGTTCAAGAATGGCACGCTGATAGGTAGCGGACTGATTTTTTCCATCTTCGCCACTCTCATTGTCATGATGGCTTGCGGCATCGCACTCCAGCGAATGTCACTGGCCGCCATCATTATCGCCATGGGGATGTTGGTAGACAATGCCATTGTTGTGTCAGACTCCGCTTTAATCAATATGGAGCGTGGAATGCGGAAACGTGTAGCCATCATGCAGGCTTGCTCGACTACCGCCCTGCCCTTGTTGGCAGCAACCATAATCGCTATTCTTACTTTCCTTCCTATCTATTATTCACCACATATCACAGGTGAACTGTTATCCTCATTAGTCGTGGTTATCGGAGTATCCCTGATGTTCAGCTGGGTGTTCGCACTGACACAGACACCTTTCTTTATACAGGAATTTGTCCGCCGCCCACGTCCCGAGGAACTGAAAGCGGCACTGTTTGACGGAAAATATTACAACCGTTTCCGCAATGCTTTACATTGGGTGCTCCGCCACCGGTCGGTCACCATCGGCTCACTGGCCATTATGCTGATACTCTCTGCCTGGAGTTTCAAATTTATTCCTAAAGTATTCGTACCCGCACTGGAAAAACAATACTTTACCGTAGATATGTGGCTGCCCGAAGGAACAAACATTAACGAAACAGACCGCATGGCAAGCAGTCTGGCAGACTATATACGCGGACACGAAGAAACAGAAATGGTTTCTACCTACATAGGTCGCACGCCACCCCGCTATTATTTATCCAATGTATCTTTCGGTCCTCAATCCAATTATGCACAAATACTGGTAAAATGCAAGACCTCCAAAGATTCAAAGGAATTACATGCGCTACTGCAAGACTCCATTCGCCAGAAATATCCCGAACCCCTGATAAAAGTGAACAAATTCGAGCTTAGCCCTTTGACAGAAGCCGTCATCGAAGCCCGTTTTCTAGGACCGGATCCTGCTGTACTAGATTCACTGGCAGGGAAAGCAATAGAAATCATGCGCCGCAATCCCAAAGTAGCGGACGCCCGCAACGAATGGGGCAACATGAGTTTAATGATCCGCCTTGTTTACGATCCAGTAAAAGCCGGAGCACTGGGTATCACCAAAGCACAAATGATGCAATCCGTCAAGTCTATCAGTGATGGAACTCCTGTAGGAATTTATCGGGATAATGAAAAGAAAGTACCTGTATTACTAAAATCGGAAGGGGTTCATATTACAGACGAGCGATCTTTAGGGGATTTCTCTGTTTGGAACGGGGAGCATTCGGCACCTCTGTCACAAGTAACGGAAAAAATTGAAACCACTTGGGAATTTCCACAGGTGAGAACCTATAACCGTCAGTTGTCAATGGCTGCAATGTGCGGCGTGAAACCGGGGCATACGATGGCGGAAGTACACGGAGAAATACGAAAAGAGATAGAAGAAATAGAATTGCCCGAAGGATATACCTTCTTCTGGGATGCCCAATACAAAGACCAAGGCGAAGCGATGCAGGCCATTGCCAAGTTCTTTCCTTTGGCTTTTCTGATGCTCATTGTAATTCTTGTAGCATTATTCGGTAACTTCAGACAACCGGTCATTATCCTGTGTATCCTTCCCCTTTCCCTTATCGGGGTTGCCATAGGTATGCTGCTCACCGGATTCGATTTCGGCTTCTTCCCCATCGCCGGATGGCTGGGATTATTAGGTATGATTATTAAAAATGTGATTGTGTTACTGGATGAAATAAATATACAGCGCCGAAATGGAATCGCACCTTATACCGCCATCATAGAAGCTACAGTGTCAAGAACAAGACCTGTACTTATGGCAGCGACCACTACTATTTTAGGAATGGTTCCGTTATTGTTCGATATAGCATTCGGCGGTATGGCAGCCACTATTATTTTCGGACTGACGTTTGCCACATTGCTAACGTTATTCGTAACCCCGGCATTAT
>OITM01000492.1_pt1 | contig 10710 bp, 9 predicted proteins | sample 1586711 | NCBI WGS metagenome assembly OITM01 (sample SAMN02675049, study PRJEB24791) | human gut metagenome, SKBSTL061 | isolation source: stool | host: Homo sapiens | place: USA
CGCCAAGGTCCAGAAGCCGGTCCTCGAGGCCGCTTTCTTTCGCCTCGCGCTTGATGGCGGCGGACGTCAGGATATGGATGTCGGCCTTCGCCTTCTCGCCGCCGAGCAGTCGCTCGACTTCTTCGATCTGCGCATACGTGTAGTGCGGGCAGCCAAGAATGCAGTATTCGATGCTGCCGTCCGCCGAGGGAGAGAACGCCTCAAGCGTCTGCTCCAAGTCAGACTGTGTGATGCTGACCTCCCTTTTCGGCGCTTTGCCGCCGAAAAGGTCGAACCCGTGCGCGGCCTCCGCCGTGACATTTGGAATGTGGTAGAGGTCGTAGCTGCCCGAAACGTTCAGCTCCGCGCCGAGCGCGATGAGCGCCTCGGTGCTGATCTTCTCGGGAAGGCCAAGGAACGCCGGAATACCCTTGCCGATCTTCTTTCCGCAAAGGCCGAGGACGGCGTAGTCAAAGTCCGACTCCATCTTCGCGTCCACGCGGACGGCGACGTCGGCGAAGCGGTTCTCCTGCAGAAGCATCCCGTATTCGGGCGCGTAGCCTGTCACGGCAGCGCAGAGGGCGCTGGCCGCGCTCTCGCGGTTCGTGCGCGCGCCGAGAACAGCGTTGGCATAGATCGTAGCGTTCGTCTCGGAAAAGGCGATGATCTCGCCATACGACGGGACGTTATCGGCAAGATACGGCGTGCAGCAGTACGTCAAACGCGCGCCGAGGCCGCGGTAGATACGCTCGGTCTTTCGCATGTTTTCGACGGCGGCATCAGTCAGCCGAGAACGAAAATAGTCAACGGAATAGCCTGGGTTGACAGTCGGCGCGATGGCACAGGATGCGCCCGCGTCCAGGAGCTTGCCCGCAAACCAGATGTCGGCCTCCTGTGCGCTGAGCGATACATGCGCGCGGCTGACGGGAACTAGGCGCTCCGCGTCGAAGCACTTGCCCACGCCGATCTGGATCTGCATGGCCATGGCCTTACCCTTGCCGAACGCGCCATCCAGCATTTTCTGCTGGTGATCCGTGAGTTTCATGGACCTCTCCCCTGCTTACTTCTTGCCGACGTCCAGGTTGCCGGCCTCGGTGTCGTAGCCGGAGTAGAAGCCCTGGCCGGTCTTCATGCCGAGGTGGCCCGCGTCGATCATTTCCTTGAGCTTTGCGGGCGGCTTGTCTCGCTCGTCGCCGCTGGCGGCGTAGTAGGAATTTTCGATGTTGTAGATGGTCTGAAGGCCGATGAGGTCCATCAGCTTGAACGGGCCGATGTTGCTGTGCCACTCGGTCATCCAGCCGCGGTCGAACTCGGCGACGTCGGTGACATAGCCGTTGGCCCACAGGTACAGGCACTCGCGCTTGACAGCGCGCCACACGCGGTTGATGGAGTAGCCCTTGATCTCGCGCTCGGTGATGACGGGCTCAAAGCCGAGGGTGTGATAGTGCGCGATAGCGGCCTTCTTCGTCTCCTCAGACGTGCTGGGGTTCCACATCATCTCCAGATAGCTGTTGCGGATGGGGTCGTCGTGGTCGACGGAGAAGGTCATGGCCTTGCGCTCGTCGCTCACATCCTTATAGATATCGCTCATCAGGAGCGAGGAGGTGTTCGAGTTCAGATAGCAGTGCTTCGGGCAGACCTCGTCGAGCTGCTTGAAGACCGCCTGCTTGACTTCGATCTTCTCCGGCACGTTCTCAACGACGAGGTCAGCGTCCTTGCAGGCCTCTTCGAGCGTCGTCGCGTAATGGATGCGGTCGCGGACAGCGTCGGCCTCGTCCTTTGTGAGCTTCCCCTCTTCAATGAAGTGAGCGAGCCACTTATCGATCTTATTCTTGCAGGTGTCGATCGACGGCTGCGTGCGGCTGTAGCCGGTCACGTTCTTGCCGTAGAGCGCGTTGCGGAAAGCGATCATCGACCCCTGAGTGCCAATGCCGACAATGGTTACGTTTTTGATGTGATCTACTTCAGACATATTGCACCTCTCAAATTCCGGAGGGAGGAACTTCTGCGCCTCCGTTGTGATGATGGTAGTATAACACGCCATCGTTGAATTCGCGTTTATCTTTCAACGCTATCAATAAAATTTTTTTAAGGAGCCGCTTTCGGCCCGCTTTTAATGGAATGACCTGCCCTATCGCCCGCCAGATCAGCGAACGATAGAGCAAGAGAAGGCAAACCCGGAAAGGTCTGCCTTCTCTTGGAGCATTTGAATTACTTCTTCTGAGCAGGAGTCTTACCGAAGGTGAAGACCTGATACAGATAGCGCAGGAAGATCGCGGTGGTGGAGATACCGGCAACCAGCGGGGCGACCCAACCGATGATCCAGTCGATACGGTTGATGATGCCGAAGCTGTAGAACGCGGCCAGCGCCACATAGACAAGGCACAGAGCGCCGTCGATGCCGAGCCACTCGACTTTGATCTCCTTCTTGTACTCTTCCTCGCTGACGGGGCCGGAGGAGGTCATGATCATGCCCTTCTCAATGTTCACGCCGTCGGGCTTGGCAAATCCGGTGTTGAGAACCTTACCGAACTGGTTGCCAATGAGGAACGCTACGAAAGAAATAGGCAGAGACACGAGCATCGGATCGACGTTACCGCCGAGGGCTTCAATGCTGAGGGGATTAAAGTCAAACCAGAGCCAAGAGAGGATACCAACGATCATGGAGCAGAGGCCGGACATGTTGGTCTTCTTGCCATCGTACATGATGGCAGCCATCATGGGAACGAACAGCGCAGACATAGAGAGGCTCGTGACGAGGATCATCGCATCACGCGCTGCAGGACCCGCTGACTTTCCGCGGCGGCTTTATCATCACGGGCGCGGTCGAGGATGCGCTGGACTACGTCAAGAAGTTCCTGAGCATCCAGATCAACTCCCCCTCGGACAACCCCTGCATCATGCTCGACAAGAAGGATGTCTTTGTCAACTCGAACTTCGAGACGACGTCGCTCGTCATCGGCGTCGAGATGCTGGCTATCGCGCTGGCGCACCTGTCCCGCGCGGTCAACTACCGTCTGATCCGCATGTGCATGCCCGAGTTCACACACCTGCCGCGCTTCCTTGCCCCGCGCAACGGCAGCGCCCACGGCTATGACGAGGTGCAGAATATGCTCTCCTGCCTCGACGCGGAGAACCGCTATCTCACGACCCCGTCGTCCGTCGACTTCTATCCCATGCAGGGCTCCATTGAGGACCACGCGAGCAACCTGCCGCTGGCCGTGACCAAGTGCCGCCAGATGGTCGACAACCTGCGCTATCTCGTGGGTATGGAGGCACTGTTCGCCTCTCAGGCCGTCGATCTGCGTAAGAGCGACGATAACGGCGACTACGTCCACCTTGGCAAGGGTACGCAGAAGGCCTACGATGTGCTGCGAGCCGTCGTTCCCGAGATGAAGAGCAACCGCAGTGTCTATGACGACATCAACAAGGCCTATCAGCTCGTGCTGGAAGAGAAGTTCCTCGCCGACGGCGAATAAAAAATGCAGCCATAGAACCTTCACCATAGGGCAAAGGCCGGTCACTTGCGTGACCGGCCTTTGCCTTTTTCTGATTCAATTGCTTTTCGAGAGGGGAGGGAAGTCATCCGCGGCGGAACCAGTCCTTCATGACGGTGAAGATCTGCACCAGTTCGTCTTCTTCGATGACATAGGGGACCATGGAGTACATATAGCTCAGGAACGGACGGCTGAACACGCCGCGCTCATAGGCATACTGCTGGAAGCCCTCCAGCGTTTTGGGATCGTACACCTCCACGCAGGTGCAGCCGCCCATCACGCGCACCTCTTTGATGCGCTCGTCGGAAAAGCCCAGCATTTCGCGCTTGGAGATCTCTTCGATCTTCTTGATCTTCTCCATGTAGTTTTCGCGCTCGAAGATCTCAATGCCCTTGAGCGCGACGGCACAGGCGAGGGCGTTGCCCATGAACGTGGGGCCATGCATCAGCGCGTGGCGGTCATTGTCGCTGTAAAAGCCGCGGAAGACCTTTTCGTTGGCGACCGTCACCGCATGGCCGATGTAGCCGCCGGTCAGCGCCTTGCCGAGCACCAGAATGTCCGGCAGGACCAGGTCGGCCACAAAGCGGTTGCCCGTCCGGCCAAAGCCGGTGGCGACCTCGTCGAAAATCAGCAGCACGCTGTACTTGTCGCACAGCTCACGGGCACGCTTCAAAAACGAAATGTCGTACATTTTCATGCCGCCGGCGCCCTGCAGCAGCGGCTCGACGATGAAGCAGTTCAGCTTGTCGTAATAGAGGGCAAAGGCCTCTTCGAGCGCGGAGATCTCGGTCGGGATATGGACGACGCCCTCTTTTTTGTCGAAGGCGAAGTGATAGTCCTCGTCGTCGCCGACCTCCATCGCCTTGAAGGTGTCGCCGTGGTAGGCGTGCTCCAGTGCGAGGATCAGCGTGCGCTTTTTCATCTCCGGATGATCGTCGCACTGGTTGGTGTTGTATTGCAGCGCCATCTTGAGGGCGACTTCGACGGCCACGCTGCCGGAATCCGAAAAGAAGCAGTAGTTCAGATCGCCCGGCAGAAATTCTTCCAGCTTAGCCGACAGCTTTTCGACCGGATCGTGGGTGAGTCCGCCCAGCATGACATGGCAGAAATTGGCGGCCTGCTCCTGAATGGCGGCCGTCAGCTCGGGGTGCTGATAGCCGTGGATCATGCACCACCAGGAGGAGACGGAATCGATCAGTTCCTGATCCTCGGTGTATAGATGGACGCCCTTTGCCTTGATGATCTTATAGGGCGCTTTCATGGTTTTCATCTGCTCATACGGATACCAGATCATGTCAGCGATACCTCCTCATACAGTGCTGCTAAATCGTTTGGTTCCATCGGAAGCTCCTGTGCGCCGTCGGGAATGCAGGCGAGCACGGGAAGGCCTGTGTGCTGCCGACACATGGCGATGTTGTCCTCTTCCATCGTGTCGCCGCGGTGATAATGGTTAAAGAGGATGCCCTTTACAGGGAGCTTTTTGCCTTGCATATACTTCGCCGTCAGCACCACGCTGTTGATGGTACCAAGGCCCGCGTCGGCGACGATCACGCTCGGCAGCTGAAGCGAGCGAATGACATCTTCCAGCCACAGCGTTTCGCCATTCTCCACGCGAAGCGGGCAGAGAATGCCGCCGCTGCCCTCGACCGTGACATAGTCATGGCGGCTGCACACGGCCTCAAAGCCCTGCCGGATGACCGGCAGCTCGGGGGGATCTCCCTCATAGCGCGCCGCCAGATGGGGCGACCACGCATGCTCATAGACATAAGGGCACATTTCGCCAAGCGGCTGCGAAAGTCCCGCCGTTTGCTGTACGAACATGGCGTCGCCGGGGATGAGGCTGCCGTCGCTCCTTCGCCGGTTGCCGCTCATGGCGGCCTTATAGTATGCGGCGTTTTTTCCGGACTCCTCCAGCTTTTTTACCATCAGCGCCGTGACGTAGGTCTTGCCGACGTCCGTTCCGGTCCCCGTGACAAAAAGAGCCTTTGCCATGCCTCACGCCTCCTTCCAATAGGCGGGGGTCACGTCCCGCCCGAGAGACGCGAGCATGCTGCGGTCGCTGCGGATCGTTGCGCAGGCGGCAGTGGTCAGCATGTTGCCGGTGATGGTGGCGGAGGCTCCCGCGCGGAAGGCGGTCTCACCGTCGTTGGTCAGCAGCGCGCGTCCCGCCGCCAGACGGATGTTCGCCTCCGGATTGATGTAGCGGAAAAAGGCAATGGTCCGCAGGATGTCCTGCTCCGTCAGGCGGGGCAGATGCTCAAGCGGGGTGCCGGGGATGGGCATCAGCGCGTTGATGGGGATGGAGTCGATGCCGAGCTCTGCAAGGCTGACCGCCATGTCCAGGCGGTCTTCCCACGTTTCACCCATGCCGATGATGCCGCCGGAACAGGCGCACATGCCCTCCGCCTTGACCTTTTTCAGAGTCTCCACCTTCATGTCGTAGGTGTGGGTGGTGCAGATGTTCGGGAAGTTCCGCTTCGAGGTCTCAATGTTGTGGTGATAGCTCGTGACGCCCGCCTTGTGCAGCCGGTGAAGCTGCTCGGCGCTCAAAAAGCCCATGGACGCGCACAGGTCGATCTTGCACTCGCGGTGCATCGTCTCATAAGCGTGGATCGCCTGATCGAATTCCTCGCCGGTCAGGGCTCTCCCCGCGGTGACGATAGAGAAGCGGTCCACGCCCTCGCTTTCGTTCATCTTGCAGGCCTCTAAGATCGCCTCTTTGGGGAGAAAGTCGTAAACGTCGCATTCCGTGTGATAGTGCGCGGACTGCGCGCAGTATTTGCAGTCCTCCGGACAGCGGCCGCTGCGACCGTTGATGATCGAGCAGAGGTCGACCTTGTCGCCGACACAGGCCTTTCGGATCTCGTCCGCACCCTGACAGAGCGGCTCTAAATCGCAGGTGAGAAAGAAAGAGAGGTCATCCTCGCGTGTCAGGCGCTTACCGTGAATGATCTCCTGTGCCAAGTTGAGTATGTCCATATCGCGTTACCTCCGTGTGCTTGTCAAGATCTTGCTGCCGTTGCCGCCTGAGGAATATTGGGCGTTCCGGAGACGGTCCAGATGCCGCTGCGCTCCAGAAGCGGAGCGAGACGCTTGATGAGAACTGCGCCCAGAACGCTCAGTGCGGTATCGCCGGGAACGGCGAGAACAAAGCAGTACAGGAACAGCGGGCCCACCGCGATGGGGGTGTCCAGCACGTAGTTGCAGATCACATAGTAGTAGATCATCCCCGCGGCGTACACCACGGCGAGGCCTGCCAGATTGGCAGCAAGATAGCGGGCAAAGGTGCGCTTTTTCAGCTTGGCAGCGAGCGTACCGGTCACGTAGGTCCCGATGCAGAAGCCGATGATATAGCCAAAGCTCGGCTTGAGCACGTACCACAGTCCGCCGCCCTCCGTAAAGATGGGAAGGCCGGCAAGGCCCAGTAGCATATAGGCAGCCACGGAGATCGTTCCGAGGCGCGGGCCTAAAATGAGCCCTGCGAGCATCGTAAATAAGTATTGCAGGGTAAAGGGGACGACGGGAACGGGAATCTTGATGAATGCGCCCACAGCGATCAGCGCTGTAAACAGGCTGCAAAATACAAGCTGCTTGGTCTTTGACATTGTAAACCTCCAAGAAAAATGATGTTTACAATCTACCAGAGAACTTCTTGACTGTCAACCATAAATATTTGATAGGTTTACAGTGATTGAGAGAGAATTGAGCAGATATTTGACGGAAATCCTGCAAAATGAAAGAAAAAAGCATGGTCAAATCGCATTTCTGCAACTTGACCATGCATTTTAATTTTTCGTTTTGTTTTTGCTCAGTTCAGGAAGTCCTTGAGCTTCTTGCTGCGGCTGGGGTGACGGAGCTTGCGCAGCGCCTTAGCTTCAATCTGGCGGATGCGCTCGCGCGTGACGTTGAACTCCTTGCCGACCTCTTCGAGCGTGCGGGGACGGCCGTCCTCGATGCCGAAGCGCAGCTTCAAGACTTTCTCCTCACGCGGGGTGAGGGTGGAGAGCACGTCGACGAGCTGCTCCTGCAGCAGCGTGAACGACGCGGCCTCGCTCGGCTCGCTCGCACCCTCGTCGGGGATGAAGTCGCCAAGGTGGCTGTCTTCCTCTTCGCCGATCGGCGTTTCGAGGGAGACGGGCTCCTGCGCGATCTTCAGGATCTCGCGCACCTTGTCGACGGGCATGTCCATCTCGGCGGCGATCTCTTCGGGAGAGGGGTCGTGGCCGAGCTCCTGCAAGAGCTGACGGGACACGCGGATGACCTTGTTGATGGTCTCCACCATGTGGACGGGGATGCGGATGGTACGCGCCTGATCGGCGATGGCGCGGGTGATGGCCTGACGGATCCACCAGGTAGCGTAGGTGGAGAACTTATAGCCCTTGGTGTAGTCGAACTTCTCCACGGCCTTGATCAGGCCCAGATTGCCCTCCTGGATCAGGTCCAGGAACAGCATACCGCGGCCCACATAGCGCTTGGCGATGGACACCACCAGACGCAGATTGGCCTCGGCCAGCTGCTGCTTGGCCTTCTCGCCGGCCTTGATCTGCTTTTTCAGCTCGGCCATCTCCGCCTCAGGGATGGTCTTGCCGTCCTCCTCGGCCTGCGCCACACGCGCCTCGGCCTCGCGGCCGGCGGACATAACGGTGGCCAGCTCCACCTCCTGATCGGCGGTCAGCAGGGGCACCTTGCCGATCTCCTTCAGGTACATACGCACGGGATCGTCAATGTTGAAGCTGTCCACCAGCGTGTTGGGGTCGACCAGTTCCTCCTCCTCGATCTCGGCGATCTCATCCATAGCGGGCTCGCCATCCTCATCGGGCAGGTCGGCCAGGAAATCCTCGCTGCCTACCTCGATGCCCAACTGCTCCAGAGAGTCGTAGATGGAGTCCATCTGCTCGCTCTCCAGGTCCAGCTCGTCCAGCACGTCGGACAACTCACCGGCATCCAGCTTGCCCTTCTTCTTGCCCTTGGTGAACAGGTCCCGCAGCTTCTCGTTGCTGTTCAGCAGCGCGGCCGCCGGCAGGGACGCGATGGTCTTTTCGTCCAGGCCGCCCTTGGCTGGCTTCTCCTGCGCCGGCGCGGCCTCCTGCAAAAGCTGGTCCGCCATCTGCTCCAACTGCTCCGCGGTGTACTTTTCTTCGGTCATGTTCGCTTTCCTCCGTAACCTTTTTTATCTTTATACGTCTCCATCGCCGCCGCCAGCGGATCCGTGCCGCCGGTGCGCTTGGTGTGTTCTTCCCGAATGATGCGTATGTAATCCGCCAGCGCCTGCGGCGCATTGGCGGCGGATTCCGGTTTTTGCAGCAGCGCCGTCAGGTGGTTCATCTCCTCCGGCGTCAGCACCGCGGCCAGCGCCGCCATGCTCGCGTGCCCCCGCCGCTGCCACAGCTCGCCGTAGATGCGCCCCAGCAGCGGTGAGGAAAATTCCTCCGGCTGCACCGGCATTTCCGGCGGGAACAGGCTCTCGTCCTGCATCAGCAGACGGATAACGCCCTCCTCCGCCAGCGCGCTGCGTACATTCTGATAGCGGATGCTGCGGTCCGCGGGCTGCAGGGCCGATATCGGGTTCATCTCCTGACGCTCCTGCGCCTTCCGTGCCTTGGCCTGCACCCGCTTGGCGGCCCGCTGGACCTCCATCCGCATGGCCTCCGCCGGCAGGGACGCCGCCTCTGCGGCCCGGGTGGTATATACCTCCCGTTCCACGGGATCATTTAGTTTACATAACGTTTCGGCAATCTCCCCCGCGTAGGCGATACGGCCCTTGTCGTCCTTCAGATCATACTTGGACGCGATCTCAGACATCGTAAATTCAATGCCGTTTGCACTTCCGGAAAGCAGCTGCTCAAACGCGTCCCTACCCTGGTATTTGATAAAGTCGTCGGCATCCTGCTTTACATAATGTCCATCCACCAATCGCTGCGGCAGACGCAGGACCTTCACGGTGAACTCGCTGTTCTGCAGCAGCTCCAGCGCCCGGTCCGTGGCCATCTGGCCCGCGCCATCGTTGTCGTAGCACAGCACCAGCTCCTTGGTGAAGCGGCTCAGCAGACGTATCTGCTCCTGGGTCAGCGCCGTGCCCATGCAGGCCACCGCGTTGTCGAACCCCGCCTGATGCAGCGTCACCACGTCCAGGTTGCCCTCGCACAGGATCATGTTGGGCCGCTTGGTCTTTTTGGCCAGGTTCAGGCCGTAGAGCACCCGGCGTTTGCTGTACGCCACCGTTTCGGTGGTGTTCATGTATTTCGGCTCCGACTTGTCGATCACGCGGCTGCCGAAGCCCACCACGTCGCCCCGCACATCGATGACCGGCAGCATCAGCCGGTTGCGGAACTTATCGTACAGCCCGCCGTTTTTCCCGTTGACCACCAGCCCGGAGGCAAGCAGCTCCTGCTTGGTGAAGCCCTTGTCTGTCATGGCGCGGAGCAGCGCGTCCCACTGGTCCAACGAAGCGCCCATGCCGAAGCGCACCGCGATACCCCGCCGTATCTGCCGCTTGTCCAGATACGCCTGCACCGCCGCACCCTGCGGAAGCTGCAGCTGGTCGTAGTACCACCGCGCCGCCGCGCGGTTCAGCTCCAGCACCCGCCGCCGCAGCCGGTCGGCGTTGCTGCGGGCCTCGTCCTCCGCCGGCAGCGGGATGTTGGCCCGCTTGGCCAGGAACTCCACCGCCTCCGGGAACGACAGGCCCTCGATCTCCATAATAAAATTGATGACGCCGCCGCCCTTTTTGCAGCCGAAGCAGTGGTAGATCTGCTTGTCCGGCGCCACGGAGAAGGAGGGCGTTTTCTCGTTGTGGAAGGGGCACAGGCCGAACAGGTTGCCGCCCTTGCGCGTCAGCGTCACGTAGCCGGATACCACATCCGCAATGTCGTTCCGCGCCACCACTTCGTCCAGAAACTGGTCGCTGAAATGCACGAAAAGCCCTCCTTTCCCCCACCGAACCGCGGTGCAAAATAAATCTGACAATATACTATACCAAAAAACTTCCTCAAATCCTCTTTTTTCGCAAAAGTTTTTAGCCGTGACGGATGAGGTGTCACAAAAAAAGAAAGGCTCCGTAGGAAAGCAATCTTTATTCACCCCACCCCCGCCAGGGGATGGGATAATCAAAAGAAAGGCCCCGCAGAAAAGCAGCATTTACTATCCCTCCCGCGGCAGCGGGAGGTATAAATATATATTCCCCGCGGCAGCGGGGGATATTTATTTCGTCCGCGCCGACAGGCGCGGGCTGATT
>OITM01000512.1_pt1 | contig 10507 bp, 10 predicted proteins | sample 1586711 | NCBI WGS metagenome assembly OITM01 (sample SAMN02675049, study PRJEB24791) | human gut metagenome, SKBSTL061 | isolation source: stool | host: Homo sapiens | place: USA
AGTCCGGGCGGTCATCCGTTTTGGCAGAGTAGGCACGGTCGATATAGGTGCCGACCACGGTGATACCGTTCTTCTCGGCGTAGTCCTTGCAGTCGCGTAGCTGTCCTTCAATGGACGCTTCTCGCTGGCTGTCGGATGAATAGCGGGCGTAGATCACGGCGGTCATGGTTGCACCTCTCTTCACACATCATTTTGGCGATACTTCGTATAACCTATATACCATATTTCACATCGGTTTGCAAGATGATTTTAAATCGCTGTTGCTGCTCAAAACTGTGAAAATAATGATTCTGAGCTTCAAATATAAAATAGAAAAGTGGTGGTGCTCACCGTGAGCACCACCACTTTAGAAGAAAGAAGTTCCTTTGCTGCTTGTGCGCCTTAACAATCTGGAAACAATCACAGAAAATCGAATTTGAGCATATTAGGTAAGAGCAAGAATCGTCCCGTGGCCACAAATTTTCAATTTCTGAAAATTTTCTGCCCATCCGGGACTTCACTTCTCAAACTCTTGCGAGTTTCCGAAGTGCTCTTGTTGGGGCGTGCCTGCCCCAAACCCTGCTAGGAACGAGTACAGCAAACTGGAATTGATTTACTTTGTTTGTAAATCTTCCAGAAAGAAAATTCCCTCTGTTAGGTTGACAAACATTTCCTTGTCCTTGATTACATGAATTTTATTGTTCCACCAGACAGTAGTGTTATTAGCGGAGATTGTTTTGCTTGTTCCATCCTTGAGAAAATAAGTAATTGTAATAGCGGGTTCTTCTTCGCTATTCACTTCCCCAAATAAATCATATTTCAGAAATCCCGTTAGCTTTAAGGCTAACTCAATGTCCTCACTGCTCGAAATTTCTTTAACATCATCCGTGACACTCGGATACGTGATATTTACAGACTGAATATCATTTATGCGGGGCAATCCCCAAAGATACATACCATTCGTAAATATGTTGATCCCAACAATCAAAACAGTCATAACTATCACTTCTATCAAAAATCGAATAAGACCTTTGAAAATCTTGTTCACCAACTTATCCTCCAATCTCGATTTCTCCTACTCCCTCAATTCCGATTTGTTGAACTAAGCCGAGTATATCATACTCTCCAATGAAAGAACACCCCGATATAGTGAAATTTTGCCGTTTTCCTGCGTACGTGCGTACACACTCCACAGGAATTCTAAGGGGCCTGCCCCTTAGCACACGGACTTTGGAACAAAGTCTAGTGTGTTACACATTGTCAGAGGTGTACAGGCTCCCGGTACGCACGTACACAGCGATTGCCCCCAATGCGTCATATAGGGTGACGACCAAGTTCGCACAAAGCGAACTTGATTCCTCAAAGCAAAAGGCAGGATACCACCGTCATAGTGATACCCTGCCTTTGCTCGTTTAACGCTCTGTGGAGTCCTTCCGCAGAACTTCCGATAAACAAAAAACGTACCCGAACCCTTTTTCGTAAAGAATCGGGTTCGAGTACGAACTGTATGGTGGAGAATTAGGGACTCGAACCCCAGACCCCCTGCGTGTGATGCAGGTGCTCTAACCAGCTGAGCTAATCCTCCGAATCGGAACAAGAGAATTATACCACAACCGAAGTGGATTGGCAAGCCCTAATTTTGATTTTTTCGCAATTTTTTCCCACTGCGAGGCAGTTGCTCTTTTGCGCAAAATGGTGTATACTGAAATTGCGCATTCCAGCGCAAAAAGAGAGGTTTTTTCAATGCTGACACTTCGTGGGATCATTACCATTCTGGTGCTGGCAGGGCTGTTTGCCCTGGCAGTGGTCTGGATCTCCAAGCAGGGCGGCTGGAAAGGCGAAGGCTGCGGCGGCAACTGTGCCTCCTGCCACCAGCACTGCGATACTCCGGAAAAGAAAACGCGCTGACTGCAATGCCCCCGGATGGCTGTCCGGGGGCATTTTGCGTCACAGGGCACCGTAGCGGGCGGCAAAAACGGCTACGGTGCTCAGCAGATCGAGCTGAGCTTTCTGGTAGGTGGTGCGTCCGATGCAGAGCCGCTCCAGCACGTCTTCCTCCTTGCGGCGCTCCAGGTAGCGCAGCTGGAGCAGGCCTGCACGGATGGGGTCAGCGGTGCGGTAATACTCCTGCGTCTGCTGGATGGCCCGGGCCCAGCCCCAATTGGCCGGGCTGCGGGCCCACTGGCGGGTACCGTAGTTCTGCAGGGCCTCCCGGGTCTTTCTGCGCTGTTCAGCGGTCATCACGCCGCCCCCTTTCTTTGGCACATTCGGGTGCCCGGGCCAAAGAAGCAGGCATCCCGCTGCTCCATGGTCAGCCCCAGCATGGCAGAAAGACGGTCGGCTTCGCTGACTTTGAAATCGCTCTCGTCGTTCAGCTTCTGATGCAGGGCGCTGCTGCTGATGCCCAGCACCCGTGCCACATGGCCCAGCTTGAGGCCCTGGCTTTCAATGTAGGCGCGGATCTGTGTGGTATTTGTCATCAAAGGTTCTCCTTTCATCTGGATCTCTGCGCGTCGTTTCACAATCTTTGGTTGTATTATAGTTCGATGTTGATTTTTTGTCAACTATTTTACCAAAATCGCGCGAAAATCGTTGATTTTTAAGAACTTTTCTGATATACTCACGGCAGAACATTCTTTTTCAGGAAAAGCGAGGTCTCTGCCATGTCAGAACTTTCCCGCCGTATCTTACAGCGTCGGCTCGAGCTGGGGCTCTCTCAGGAAGAGCTTGCCCAGCGGATGGGCTACCGTTCCAAATCCTCCATCACCAAGCTGGAAAAAGGGGTCAACGACATCCCGCAGTCCAAGGTGGAGGAGTTTGCCGCTGCATTGGAGACCACCCCCGCATGGCTGATGGGGCTGGAAAACACTGCGTTTGTCCCGCCGGGGTTTGAGCCCCTGCCCGAAATGGTGCGGGTACCGCTGGTGGGCAGCATTGCCTGCGGCTCCCCCATCACCGCCGAACAGAACATCGAATGCTACATCGGCGTTCCTGCCGCATGGCACGCCGACTTTGCCCTGACCTGCCACGGCAGCAGCATGGCCCCCACCATCTGCGACGGCGACATCGTCTGCATCCGCTGCCAGCCCGAGGTGGAGCAGGGCGAGATCGCCGCTGTCCGCATCGGCGAGGAAGCCACCCTCAAGCACTTCCACCGCCAGGGCGAGACCGTCATGCTGCTGGCCGACAACACCGCCGTCTGCCCGCCCATGGTATTCGCAGGCCCCCAGCTGGAAGAAATTCAAATCGAGGGCCGTGCCGTGGGCTTCTGCCGTGGCTTATAATAAGGAGGAGTCCCCATGTCTGCACCCGAAGAAATGACCCTCAAGGTCATCGCCCATATCCGCACCGCCTTCCCCACCAAGTTCGGCATCCCCCGACAGAGCGGGCTGGTGGACGGCCTGCGGGGCGAGATCATCTTCACCCCGGAATACCGCAACGCCGATGCCCTGCGCGGGCTGGAGGATTTCAGCCACATCTGGCTGGTGTGGCAGTTCTCCGGCGCGGTGCGGGAGAACTGGTCTCCCACCGTCCGGCCCCCGCGCCTGGGCGGCAACACCCGGATGGGCGTGTTTGCCACCCGCTCCCCCTTCCGGCCCAATCCGCTGGGCCTTTCCAGCGTCAGGCTGGAGGCCATCGAGCACCGCCCCGAGGTGGGCCCGGTGCTCATCGTGCGGGGCGCAGACCTGATGGACGGCACCCCCATCTACGACATCAAGCCCTACATCCCCTACGCCGACTGTCACCCGGATGCAGCGGCAGGCTTCACGGCACAGACCCAGACGCACAGGCTGCGGGTCGAATGCCCGCCGGAGCTGTGGGAAGCCGTACCCGCTGCCGAGCGGGACGGCCTGCGGGGCGTGCTGGAAAACGACCCCCGCCCCTCCTACCAGCACGACCCGGAGCGGGTATACGGAATGGAATTTTCGGGATTGGAAGTCCATTTTGTCGTAGATGGTGCTGTTCTGACCGTGACCGGCATCACCCGCCGCTGAGAGGTGCCGCCGTGGAACTGCGTACCATCAACACCTTTTTGCATATTGCGGAGCTGCACAGCTTTTCCCGTGCGGCACGGGAGCTGGGGTATTCCCAGTCGGCAGTCTCCGCGCAGGTGGCCCAGCTGGAAGCCGAATTGGAAACGCCGCTCTTCGACCGGGTGGGCAAAACGGTCCGCCTGACCGATGCCGGGCAGACCTTTCTGACCTATGCCCGCTCCCTGCTGGCCACAGCCGAGCAGGCCAAAGCGGCCCTGCAGCCTGCCCGGCAGGTCAGCGGCACCCTGCGGGTGGCACTGGCAGATTCGGTCTGCAGCACTTTTCTGCCCGACCTGCTGCAGCGGTATCACGCCCTCTGCCCACAGGTGGAGCTGGTGCTCCGCACCGCCACCGACGATGAGATGCTCCAGATGCTGGGCTCCAATCAGATCGATCTGGCTTACACGCTGGACAAGCCGCTGCTGCAGCCCAGCTTCGTGCTGGCCGTGGATGAGCCGGAGCCAATCTGCGTGGTGGCCCCCGCCGGGCACCCATTGGCCGGGCAGGCGGAAGTCACGCTTCAGGAACTGGCCGGGCAGGAGTTTCTGCTGACTGAGCGGGGCATGAGCTACCGCGATGCCCTCGACCAGTGCATGGCAGCGCAGGGGCTGGCCATCAAGCCCTTTCTCGAGCTGGGCAGTGCTTCCCTGCTCTGCCAGATGGTCGAGCACGGCATGGGGCTTTCCTTCCTGCCCGAGTACATCGTACAGAATGCCCTCGCCGCCGGAACGCTGGCCCGCCTGAATGTCCCCGCCTGCCGCGTGGAGATGCGGCGGCAGCTGTTCTACCACAGGGATAAATGGCTCACCCCCCAGATGAAAGCATTCATCACGCTGGTGCAGAAATAAAGATAACGATAAAAAAACAAGCCTTTCCGCTGGTGTCACACTGCGAGGTGCACCATACGGAAAGGCTTGTTATTTACATTATTTTTTCAACAGGTCGGAAAGGCACTGCACCGTCCGGCCATGGTAGCCGGTGACGGTCTCGGCGTGGAGCAGGCTGCTCAGGACGCTTTCCTCCACACACTCAGCCACCGCCCGGAACAGCGGGTTGATGGCATCATCGTGGAGCATCTCCATGGGCAGGAGGGCTTTGTCCGAGTAATGCGGCATCCGGTTGGCCGTGGTAAAGGCCAGAACGATCTCACCCGAACCGTTGCCGCAGGCACTGCCGGTGCGGGAAAGCCCCACCAGCGCCCGGTGGCAGAGCCGCCGCAGCTGGCGCTCGCTCAGGGGGATATCTGTTGCCAGCACCGTGATGATGGAGCCCTTGTCCTCATGGGGCGGGATGCGGGCCTCCAGCAGCTCGTGGATGGGTGTGCCCGCCACGATGAGGTCATCGAAGGTGGCGTGATTGGAGAGCACCATTGCCCCGATGGTGTAGGACTTACCGTCCAGCTCCACCAGCCGGGAGGCAGAACCGATGCCGCCTTTCAGCCCGTGGCAGCGCATTCCGCGTCCGGCACCCACTGCACCCTCAGCGAAATCGGCTTTGCAGTCTGCCAGAGCGGCAGCCACATGCGCCTCGGTGACATGCAGGCCCCGGATATCGTTCAGGCCGCTGTCGTTGCACTCGCAGACGACCGGGTTCACACTGCCGGTGGTCTCGCAGATATCGGGGTTGCGCTCCAGCATATATTTGACCAGCGCCGTCTCCACAGTGCCCACACTCAGGGTGTTGGTAAACAGGATGGGGGTCTCCAGCGTGCCCAGCTCATCGATCTGGACAAGGCCGGTGGTCTTGCCAAAGCCGTTGATAACATGGCTGGCCGCCAGCACCTTTTCGTGGAAAATATCTCCCGGATGCGGCAGCAGCGCCGTTACACCGGTCTGGATCGCACCGTCTGCCAGCGTGCAGTGCCCCACCGTCACGCCCGGCACATCGCTGATCTTATCCAGCGCACCTTTGGGCAGCTTGCCCACCTGAAAACCCCATTCATTTCCCGAGATGCCCATCGTAGTTCCTCCTTGCTTTTTTCTAAGATGTATCATAGCATTTCTCCTGCCAAAAGTAAACCGCTGTAACAGACCGGAAGCAGACCTGAAAAAAGGCTGCCGCACAGGATCTCACTGTACAGCAGCCTTTTGCTATTTTGTAAAAACACCGCCGCAGCGCGGGGTGTTCCATCAGGAGTGCTCAAGCGGGCGGAAGAGTCCCTTGACCTTTTCCCAGCAGGCCACCACCCGCTCCCGCGGCAGGAAATAATTGACCAACAGCGCCACGATCACGCCCACTGCCGTATCAAAGATACAAGTTTTTTCCGCTAGTAGATTATTTAACGAGACACTCCCGCGCAAAAACAGGACCCCGGAGCCCTTTTTGAGCCATAACGGCTCCGAAAAAGGTTCCGGGGTTTGTGTAATGCTTTTCAGCCGCCCAAAGCGGATTTATTTTCCAAGCACAACGGAGAGTTTGATCTCCTTTTCCGTCTCGCTCAGGTCAAGAGCGCCGCCGTCGGCAACAGTCACACGCAGCTCATAAAGCGTACCGGCGGTAAGCTCCGTCACAGCATTGCCGTCCTCGTCTGTGATCGACCACAGTGCAGAATCGACCTTTGCCAGCCTGCCGTCCGCGCCATAGGCGTAGAGGATCAGACCGGAGGTGCTGCCGGACAGGTTATTCATGCGGAAAGCTACCGTGGTGTTGGGATGTACGTTGCGGACGGTCACAGTGTTGCGCCAGCTTGCAACGGTGCCTTCGCCGCCGTCCTGCGCAAACCGCTCCTGCGAAAGGACGTTTCTTGCCGCCTGATCAAGCTCGACCTTGCGGTAGGGCATTTCGGGCAGATAAACGAAACGGTCCTGCAAACGAAGCAGTTCCAGATAGCCCGTCGGGCAGTAGAGCGCATTGCCGCTGTTGCCGGCATACATTCCAATGGCCATGTTGTTATAGCCGTACTTGTTGGAAACATCCATCGTGAAAACAGTCTCGCCGGTTTCAAAGTCCAGAATGATGTACTGCCACATCCCGGTGGTCACATCCTGCACATAGCCGTAGATATAGCCCGTTGCGGTGGAAAGCTTCAGGATGGAAGTGTCGCTCAGGTCGTTCCGGCTCCAGATGCTCTTCATCTCGTAGCCGTTTGCGGTCTTTACGGTGTCCATGCGCTCAATGCCCGGGGCGATCATGACGTTGCCCTTCATGAGCCAGTTCTGGTCGTAAATATTGGCGTAGCTCTGGATGGAGGAGTCGTTGTTGGGGTCCGCCAGACCTGCATTGCCCGCGCCAAACCAGTTGCAGACGATGGTGCTGACGGTGCCATTGCCGTCGTCATAGACGATGGCAGAGTTCTCAACGGCTACCTGATAGCCCTCGGGCAGATCATCCAGCACCGGGGTGCTTGCCACCACCTCGCCGGTCTTCATATCGAGCGCAAGAAGGTTCACGGGGTCCTGATTGTCGGTGAACAGCACAAGGTTCGGCGTCAGGGTGGGAGAGCAGCCGCCGCCCCATGCAAGACCGCCGCCGGTGGTCTTATCGCCTTCGCCGCTCACCTTTGCACCCGCGCTCTCATAGGGCGTGCACCACACAACGTCTACGCCTTCTTCTGCACGCAGAAGATAGCAGTTCTGGTTGGTGAGGATCACCGCACCGTCCTTGGAGGCGGCGATGCCGTTCTCGGCACCCTCGCCGGGGGTCAGCTCGTAGACAAAGACAGCCTTTGAAAGGTCTGTCTGCTCGCCGTTCAGGATCGCATCAATGGCCGAGCGGGCAATATAGCCGATGACGCCCTGCTGCTGGCGCTGCGGATAAATGCGGAAGCCTCCCGTTGCAAACCAGAGGTTTCCGTCATAGTCAAAGACCACGGACAGAAGATTTTGCGTCAGTTCTTTTCCAAGCGCGGCCTCGGCAGCAGCTTTGATATCAATGTCCAGCACCTTTTCAAATTCCGGCAGCACATTGCCGTTTTCGTCCGTTGCGCGGAGCATCAGCACATGGTTGTTGCTCGTGGGGCAGACGATGCGGTTGGATTCGTCAAGGAAGGTATAGGAGCTCTGGATAACGTAACCGCCGCCGTCATGCTGTTTGGGGGAGAAATAGCCGAGCGTCTTTGTCTCGTCGGCGTTCAGGTCTCGGATGGCGATGCCGCCCAGCAGCGGCACAACGGCATGACCGTAGCTGTCAAAGTAGATGGCGGGCGAAGCGTTCGCGTTCGTCGTCTCATAGGAAACGTTGATCTCCGGATAGATGGCAAGCGGCAGGATCTCATCCGTCGAGTCGGTGTTGTAGCCATCGTGATGAATGTTTGCATCGCTCTTGGCCATGTAAGGGTTTTCCTCTACCTGCTTGGGGTTCAGAGCCTTTACCGGCAGCGCCGCAGAGGCTTGTTCCGCTGAAGAGGGCTGTACCGCAGCGGACGGGGCAGCGGGCTGCGAAGCGGCAGCACTGTCTGCCGGCGTCTGTGTTCCGCCGCAGGCAGCCATGGAAAGGCACAATGCTGCGGTCAGCGACAGGCTTAACGCAGAATGGACGATGTTTCTCTTTTTCATAAACCGTTCTCCTTGTTGTGTTCGTTGCGGTCAGGTCGGCGCTGCTCTGCCGGATTTTTTTGATCCAGCCAGATGCAAAAACCCTGCCGCAAAGCGGCTTCGGTCACTGGCTCCAGCAGAAAGTAGTCTGCGCGCAGCCGGAAGGCGTGGAGCGAAAAATTCAGGTCACTGCACCAGATGATGCGCGTTTGGGGACAAAGTGTGCGCAGATGCTCTACCGCGTTCAAGCCATCGACACCCGGCAGGGCGATCAAGGCATTGGTCAGCGGCTCGTTGTGTGCGGCTTCAAAAAAGCTTTCCTGATCGCGGTAACAATCCATTTGGGGAAACAAACAATGCTCGGCGCAGAACCGTAGGAGCTGCTCTGCTAAAAAGGCTTCCTGCGCCATGCTGTTTGTCAGCACGGCGATTCGATGCACAACACCCCTCCTTTCCTTCTGCCGTCGTTGGGGGTTTTTCTGCCTTCAGTATACGGGCAGGCGCAGCCTTTTCAAGGCATTTGGCACGAAAGCCCGGTTTCCGTCACGAAATCCCGTTTTCTGCTGCGACAGAAACGTGCAACTGTGCTATAATCAGGATGAAAGAGTTTATAAAGGAGGTTGGAAGCTATAACAATAGCTTCTTGGTACAGCATGAGATTTGCGATCGTCGATGACCTTGGTACGGAGCGCACGCTGCTGAAGGAGCGCTTGGCACGGCAGCTGCGCCAGCGCGGTACAGAAGTAGAGCTTTTAGAATTTGACAGCGGAGAAGCTTTTCTGGCGGCAGAAGAAGCGCAGCGCTTTACCGCCGCATTTTTGGATATTTACATGGATGGTTTAAGCGGCATGGACGCGGCAAAGGAACTTCGGAAAACAGACGCAGACTGTCTTCTGGTTTTTACCACCACCTCGACAGACCATGCACTCGAGGGGTTTCAGGTACGGGCATTTCATTATTTGGTCAAGCCCTTTTCAGAGGCCGAGTTGTCCGGTCTGTTGGATGAAATGCTCGCAAAACTCCCCCGCCCGGAGCCGGTTTTGACGGTGAAGGTGGATGGCAGCGACATCCATTTGCGCTATCGTGATATCATATCCGCCGAGCATTTCGCCCACATCATCAATATCCGCACCACTGCCGGCAAAACGCTTGCCATGCGCCAGAGTTTCAAGGCGTTCACAGAGCCGCTCAAAAAGGACCCGCGCTTTTTTGTTTGTGGCCGCGGTACGATCATCAATATGGAGAATGCTGCCGATTTTCAGGATGCCGCCTTCTGTATGACGGACGGCAGCCAGGTCTATGTCAGTCAGGAGCTTTTGAAAGCCGCCCGACAGGCGTTTATGGAATTTCTGCTGCAAAGGGGGCGTGTGGGTTGAAGGATGTTCTGCGCCCGATCCTGGAGTTTACCGTTGTGTTTCCCGGCCTGCTGCTCGCGTATTTTCCGGTAGGTTCCTATCTGAAGCTGTCGCCCGCAAAGCTTGCAGCAGGGGCAGTGCCGCTGCTGCTCGGGCTTTGCCTTGGCGGCGGACTGCTTTGCTATTGTTTCAACAGCCCGACTGCGCTCCCCCTGCTGGTTATCACACTTGCGGCGAGCCTTCTGTATGTCAAAACATTGCAGACCTCTCTCTGGAAGTCCGGAACGATTGCGCTGGCGGTCTGCGCGGTGTTCGCCTGCCTGAACAGCTTATCCCGCGCCATCGGCACGGCGATCACACTGCGGCAGCAGCTGCCGCCGGATAAGCCGTGGTTCTGTTTTGCTGCCTGCATTTTTTATAATGCGGTCTGCTGGCTGATCACTGCCGCAGCCTATTATCCCGCCACCCACGCAGTACGCGCAATGGTGGAGGATGACAATTTTGCGCAGACGTGGTATGTGTTCTGGGTACTGCCGCTGGTGTTCATCCTGCTGAACCTTTTTATAACCCCGCGCTACCAGATAACGCTCCGGACAGGGCGGGTCTTGCAGGTCTACATCGTTATGAGCATCGCGCTTTTGTTTCTGATGTTCATGTTCAATGCGAT
>OITM01000514.1_pt1 | contig 10491 bp, 10 predicted proteins | sample 1586711 | NCBI WGS metagenome assembly OITM01 (sample SAMN02675049, study PRJEB24791) | human gut metagenome, SKBSTL061 | isolation source: stool | host: Homo sapiens | place: USA
GTCACGACCTCCTTCATCGGGTTTGTGGCATAGTACCATGACTGCACAGACAAAGCAAGAGTCTGTTCAGCAAAACTCAGAAAAAACTCGGAGGTGATCCATTGGAGGTCCGCATCAACAAAGAAGTACGAAATTACCAGGAGAGTCTATTCTTCGGCCTGTCCCTACGGCAGTTGCTGTTCGCACTGCTGGCGGTCGCCGTGGCAGTGGGCGTATATTTCGGCCTGCGCCCTGTGCTGGGAAATGGGGAGATCGGCTGGGTCTGCGTGCTTGCAGCCTTTCCCTTTGCCCTGGGCGGCTTTTTTCAGTATAACGGCATGACGCTGGAACGCTTTCTGCTCGCGTATATCCGCTCGGAATTCCGGTTTCCCCGCAGGCTTGTGTTCAAATCGGACAACATATACGCCAAAGCTCTGGAAAATTCAACGATAAAGGAGGCTCTCAAACTTGATTAAAACTCTGCAAAATACACTGAAGCAGGACAAAGAAAGATTTACGGTTCCGAAATCTGTACAGGACATCATCCCCATCCGCCGCATCTGGCCGGATGGGGTCTTTCAATTTGGCAGCAAGTATTCTAAAACACTGCGTTTTAGCGACATCAACTACGCCATCGCCTCGAAAGAGGATAAGACAGCCATGTTTCTCAGCTATTCCGAGCTGCTGAACGCGCTGGACACCGGCTCCACCACGAAGATCACCATCAACAATAAGCGCCTGGACCGACGCAATTTTGAGCAGGAGATCCTCATCCCGCCCAAGGGAGATGATCTGGACGGCGGGCGTAAGGAATACAACGCCATGCTGCTGGATAAGGTGACGGACTCATCCAACAGTGTGGTGCAGGAGCGCTACATCACCCTGTCCGTCCATAAGAAAAATGTAGAGGAGGCCCGCGCATTTTTTGACCGCACGGTCCATGACGCCTCTTCCCGCCTGAACCACATGGACTCCCACTGCGAGGAGATGGATGCGGCAGACCGCCTCCACATCCTGCATGATTTCTACCGTGTGGGTGAGGAAAGCGAGTTCCGCTTTGACCTCCGGGAGAACATGAAGAACGGGCGTTCCTTCAAGGACGCCATCTGCCCGGACAGCATGGAATTCAAAAAAGATCATTTTATCATGGGCGGTAAATATGGCCGGGTGCTTTTTTTGAAGGAGTATGCCAGCTACATCAAGGATTCCATGATCAATGAGCTTACCAGCCTGAACCGCAGTCTCATGCTGTCCATTGATATCATCCCTGTCCCTACCGACGAGGCGGTGCGGGAGATGCAGAACCGCCTGCTGGGTGTGGAGACCAATGTGACCAACTGGCAGCGCCGGCAGAACGCCAACAATAACTTTTCTGCCGTTGTCCCCTACGATCTGGAGCAGCAGCGCAAGGAGACCCGCGAGATGCTGGACGATCTCACCACCCGCGACCAGCGGATGATGTTTGCCGTGGTGACGCTGGTGCATCTGGCAGACAGCAAGGAAGAACTGGACAGTGATACGGAAACGCTCCAGTCCATTGCCCGCAAGCACCTCTGTCAGCTCACGACGCTGAACTGGCAGCAGGCGGACGGGCTGGTGACGGCGCTGCCGCTGGGCCTGCGCCGCATCGATGCCCTGCGCACACTGACCACGGAAGCGCTGGCTGTTCTCATGCCCTTTAAGGCCCAGGAGATCTGGGACCGGGGCGGCGTGTACTACGGGCAGAACGCCATCAGCAAAAATCTCATCGTGGCGGACCGCAGGCAGCTTCTCAACGGCAACGCATTCATTCTGGGCGTCTCCGGCTCCGGTAAATCCTTCAGCGCCAAGAAGGAGATGGTGTCACTGGCGCTGTCCACGCAGGACGATATCATCGTCATCGATCCGGAATCGGAGTACCGCCCCCTCATCGAAGGACTGGGCGGCCAGGTCATCAATATCTCCGCCACCTCACCCAACCATATCAACGCCATGGATATGGAGCAGGGCTATGGGGACGGAGAGAACCCCGTAGTGCTGAAATCCGAGTTCCTGCTCTCCCTCTGTGAACAGCTCATTGGGGCAGGCAAGCTGTCTGCCAAGGAAAAATCCGTCATCGACCGCTGTACCGCGCAGGTGTACCGGGACTATATCCGCAGCGGCTATCACGGCGCGGTCCCCACCTTGCAGGACTTCCACGCGGAGCTGCTCCGCCAGCCGGAAAAGGAAGCACAGGATGTGGCGCTGGCCATTGAGCTGTTTACAGACGGCAGTCTCAACACCTTTGCCAAGCCCACCAATGTGGACACCAATGCCCGTATCCTCTGCTATGATATCCGGGATCTTGGCAAGCAGCTTCTGCCGGTAGGTATGCTGGTGGTGCTGGACAGCATCTTCAACCGCATCATCCGTAATCGCGGGTTGAAGCGGAATACCTGGATCTATATCGACGAGATCTATCTGCTGTTCCAGCATGAATACAGCGCCAATTTCCTGTTCACTCTGTGGAAGCGTATGAGAAAGTATCAGGCTTGCGGAACGGGGATCAGCCAGAATATCGAAGACCTGCTCCAGTCTCACACGGCCCGCACCATGCTGGCCAACAGCGAATTTCTCATCATGCTGAATCAGGCGGCCACGGATCGGGAGGAACTGGCGCACCTGCTGAATATCTCAGACAACCAGCTTTCCTACATCACTAACGTGGACTCCGGCCGGGGGCTCATCAAGTGCGGAAGCGCTATCGTGCCTTTTGTGGATCATTTCCCCAAGAACAAGCTCTACCGCTTGATGACCACAAAACCCTCGGACTTGGCTGCGTGATAGCCCATGGAGAAAATTAAAGAAAAACCGGCGCTGGGTGAGCGTGTCAAAGAGAAAGCTGTATCCGCGCCAAAGGAACTTTTGCGCAAGGGGCTGGATGACGGCTCGGAGCACCTGCGGACTCAGCTCCGGGATACCGCCCAGCAGGGGCGGCGGGATGAATATGGCGGCGATGCCATTGAGGACACCGCCGCCAGCGGCTTGCGCCGCGCCGAAAAGGAACTGCTGAAGCAGCGCAAGAAGAAAAACGCAGAGCAGAGCGCGTCATCCCAGGGTGACGCCTCTGCCCCCAGCTCCAACAGCGACGTGCCGCCTGTCATCCGCACCAGAGAAGCCGAAGCGGCGAGGGTAAGCACTCCGCCGCCTGCGCAGGAACAGGCACGGCAGGCGGCTATGAAGCAGGCAATCAAGACAAAGAATGCCTACATCAGCACTCAAGGCGGGACCGCCGTAACGGAAGCGCCGGAGCCGCAGCGGCAGGGCCAGCAGGCGTTCATTCAGGAGCAGGGCCGCAAAGCGTCCCGCCAGCAGGTGCAGCGCAGGCAGGCAGAGCAGCGGTTCCGACACCAGGTTGATCTGCGCGGTGATCCGCTGCGTTCGGAATATCCCACATCCCGTGGGAGAGAGCTACCCAGCAGGGAGAGGATCAAGGAGCGCGGCAGCATCCAGCCGCCGAAGAAGCATCGGCTCCCCGAGCCGAAAGCACCGGATCACGCCGCGGGGATCGTACCGAAGATCCGTGAGGGGGGCAAAGCTGCTGGTCTATCCGCCGAACAGGCCGTGCGCTCCTCCACCGCCCATGCTGCCACGACCGGAACACACATTACCAGAGAAGCGGCCATGCAGATGGCCCGGCATCAGCAGACGACAAAGGCGGCAGAGACTGCGGTTCAAAAAACTGCGCAGGCAGCGGGTCGAGCGCTGCGCTCCATTCTCGCCGCCGCCCGGAGCCTGATCGTCGCCATGATGGCTGGCGGCAGCACCGTGGTATCTCTGGTGCTGATCATTTGCCTTATCGGCCTTCTGATCGCATCCCCCTTCGGCATTTTCTTCTCCGGAGAAAACAGCGGCACCGGCTATACCATGCCGGATGCTGTCAGCATGCTGAACAGTGAGTTCTCTGCCCGGATTGAACAGATCAAGGCAGAGAACCCGCATGACGAACTGGACATGGACAACGCGGGCAGCGCCGCCATGGTCTCCAACTGGCGGGATGTGCTGACTATCTATGCCGTGCAGACGACCACGAATGACACATCACCGGATGAGGTTGCAACACTGACGGAAGAAAAGATGGAGATCCTTCGTGAAATCTTCTGGGATATGAACGCAATCTCCTACCGCCTCGAAACTGTCTCAGGCGGCGAAGATGCGGGCGACACCGTCATCCTGCATATCACCGTCACGGTAAAGGATCACCTGCAGATGGCGGATGAGTACCGATTCAACGCAGATCAGCGAAAGCTGCTGGAGGAACTCATACAGCCGAAATATCAGGACCTGTTCATGGCTTTGACTGGAAGTTATCAGGACATCGAGCTGAGTCCTGACGAGGTGGCAAAGATCATGGAAAACCTTCCCGCCGATCTCAGCGAGGCACGCAGAGAAGTTGTGTTGACTGCATATCAGCTCTTGGGCAGAGTCCACTATTACTGGGGCGGAAAATCTTTGGTGATCGGCTGGGACTCCCGCTGGGGGATGCCGATGGAGGTCACTGCCGAAGGCAGCTCGACCACCGGCACCGTGCGTCCCTTTGGACTGGACTGCTCGGGAATGGTAGATTGGGTATTCTACAATCAGAGCGGCGGGCAGTACGTCATAGGACATGGCGGCGGGGCCACTGCCCAGCACAGCTACTGCACACCCATTGACTGGAGCGACGCTCAACCGGGCGACCTTGTGTTCTATCCGGAGGATTCGCACGTCGGCATTGTCTGTGGCTTTGACAGCAGCGGCAATATTATGATCATCCACTGCGCCAGCGGGTACAACAACGTGGTGGTGACCGGAAAAGCTGGCTTTACAACGATTGGCAGGCCGGAATACTACGGCGAATAACTTAGAGAGGCTCATAGGACATTCCCCTATGAGCCTCTCTATTTTTTTGCGCGTCCGCTTTACCGCAATATAGTGCAAAAGTGAGGTCGAAATCCGTCTATCTCTCATATTGACTTTGCGCATAGGTGTTTGATAAACTCCGTGTCAAACAAAAAGCCATTTACGGACGCCGCCGAAAATTATCCGCGGTTTAAACAATAACGATAACAGGAGGAACCTATCATGGCATTTGAGATCGATGTCATTGAAGATGCGTTTTATACTTCATGGTGGATCGTCCACTCAGAGCACTTCCCTGTAGATTCGGTAAATATCTATGCGGAATGCTGCCTTGCGGGGCCAGAAGTCCCGCAGCAGTACATCGTAAATCTTTTCTTCTCCGTCGGCTTGAACCCTGCGAGAGAGCACCTGACGTACAGGCTATTCGGAGAAGACGCGATGTCAAAAGAGGCGATTGACAGCGAGATTGCCCGACTGCTCCATAAGATACTATCAGATAATTTTGACGAAACCATTGAAAGGTACTTGCATCACGAATCCCTGTTGAATGACTTTTCCTGATGGACCACCTCTTCTGGTCTTTCACCTGAAACAACCAGTCCGCTCAATGCTTTCGCACACGCAAAAGCATTGAGCGGACTTCTTTATTTCTGATTTTGAAAAGTATCATGCTGCGAGAGTGTGTCTTTTTAGACTTTGCCCCGGTCCATCAACAAATGTCACTTTGGCCAGTTGCTGAAGCAGTTCATCGCCGTTAGCCAGGTTCTGCGAGATGGGTATTCTTATGTTTATCGTTCCTTGTTCAAGTTTTGCGAACAGATGCTTGTTATCAATGAAATAATCCTGAACACACTGGAAATAAACATCGTTTGTCTCTGTGTCGGCAACAAACAGCACGAAAGCGGTTGATGCCCCTAAAGCGTACTCTATGGTCTTAACCGGCATTGGAAATGATATGTATGCGCCACCCTCTATTTTTTTGACTGCACCTGTGGCTTTAATCTGCCCTTCGATTTTATGATTACGCCATTCATCGTTTTCAGATAGTTCAATTACACAGTCTCTCCCATAATCATTTCCGGTTTCTTCTCTATAGTCCCAGTGATTCGAATCTATCTGAAAATGCACAATGGCCCGTCCTCGAGATCCTATTTTTCGATTATTGTCATCTTTTGGTCTTGCCATATCTGTTTACTCTCTCATTTTTGTTTTCATTCGGCTGTAATAACATCGTTTTATTTCGAGATTATATACCATTTTCGGCCATTTTTCAATATCTCATAGATATCGTGCCTAATAGGCATCCATTTCCCTATTGACAAGGTGTGTTTTGCTCTGGTATATTTCAAGCCATTACTAACAGGAGGAGGTTTCCCCATGAAACAAAAATGGTTTTTGACGACCGGCACGGCGCTTATGCTTGCGGCGGCACTGGCCGGATGCGGCAAGACTCCTGCAGCGGATCAGCAGCAGAGCAGCCAGCCAACGTCCCTCATCAGCATGAATCAGGCACAGACCGCCGCGCTGGATGCTGCCAACATCGACGCAGCCAATGCGGATGTTTCTTCCGCAACGCTCAGTGAAATAGCCGGAATTACCTGCTACAAGGTAGAGTTTACTTCTGGTGACTACGCCTATTCCTACTCCATCAACGCCGAGAGCGGTGAGGTTCTGGAGATGAGCAGCTGGGAGCAGACCGTCGCCACCATTATCCCGGATTCCGGTACACAAGCCGATGCTGCCACTTCGACTGCTGGCACAGCAACTACCCCCAATGCAGCTACCCCGGCACAGAGTTCCCCCAACACATCCACTGGCGCGGTAAGCGAAGCAAAGGCGCAGGAAATTGCACTGGCTCACGCGGGCGTAAAGCCTGCAGACGCAACCATCACCAAATCCAAGCTGGATTATGACGATGGCAAGCAGGTCTATGAAGTCGAATGGTACTCAAACGGCGCAAAGTATGACTATGAGATTGACGTTGCTACCGGCGAAGTCGTCAAGTCCGACTACGAAGCAAAAGTTGTTGTCGGCACCAGTAACAGTGCTACCATCAGCGAGGCCGATGCCAAGAAAACTGTTCTTGCACGTGTGTCCGGCGCAACCGCCAGCGACATTTACGAGTGGGAGCTGGACTATGATGACGGGCGCCCGGAGTACGAGGGCAAAATCATCTATGGCGGCTCTGAGTACGAATTCACCATTGACGCAACTTCCGGCACCATCATCGAATGGGATGTCGAAGTGATCCACAAGTAAAGAAAGGAAAAATGAGAAATGAACAAGGCTGAATTGATCGCAACCATGGCAGAAACGTCCGGCGTAAGCAAGAAGGATACCGAGCAGGTGCTAAACGCTTTCATTGCCACGGTGCAGAAAACGCTGAAGCAAAACGGCAAGGTGCAGATCCCCGGCTTCGGCAGCTTCGAGGTGCGTGAGCGCGCCGCCCGCTCGGGCCGCAATCCTCTCACCGGCGAAGCCATTGAGATCGCCGCAGCAAAGGTGCCTGCCTTCAAAGCTGGTAAAGGTCTGAAAGACTCCATCCAATAATTTTAATGCTCATTCTATCGGGCAATGTCCGAGAGAATGAGCATTTTTGTTCAAGTAATTCAAATACCCCAGTTCATCAATTACTTATTTGGAAAAGTAATTCTATAAAGTTCATCCAATGCATATTCTGACGGAATAGTCGGGTTATCAATATGCCTCTCATACCACTGCTGTAACTGCCTGTCCGTAAGGGTCGTCATTTCATTTAATGCCTTAGATACATCATAATCGAATTTTGGCTTTTCATCATGCGTGGATTGCGAAAAATCCACGTGATCACGATGCTCCAGGGCAAGGCTTAGTCTGTGCGGTTTTACAACACCAAGCATAGTTGTCATAGACAGCTCATGATAAATCCACGGAGAGATTGTTGTCTGCTTTTTATCCTTCTTGATTTTTGCTAATTCTGTCGCCATATTGATCGACTGTGGTGTATTAAAAAATATGATGCACTCTGTATTATACATCATCTCGGTCAGCGCTGTAGACAGCATCATGTGTACATGGCTTGTCGTGTAATTTCGCATATCATAGTCATAGGTATGAGTCTCTCGCTTATAGCAATACCTTTTATCTATTCTTTTCAGCAGATCATTGCAGTACCCCCAGGAGCACGAGTCGATGAATGCTTCCAAACCAAAGGCTTCGTGGAGCCATCCTGCAAACGCTATTACCTTGTAAATATCATCGTGAGAATGCGAAATAAACACATTCTTTTTGGAAATAGAAAACCAATGTTCTTTTAACGCGGTTCCATTAATGACACCATCCTCCGTAATGTACCGCGAGAGACAGTCTTGAACTTCTTCCTCATGACTCTTATATATAGCCCTGCCATGTTCCAAGTGACGATTGATAACCTGGTTGTAAAATGAACCAGCCGGAGAATAGTTAAACTTTGTGTACATATTTTCCTCCTCACCACTATATTTACAACGTCTTACACAAGTAAAATAAGCCAGCAATAATCGCGCCATAGAATAGGAACTCCGATGGGGATACCATTGCCCAGAAAATACTATATCGCCATCCGCCGTATTTTTTCACAGGGATTTCATATTCCTTAATTTGGGTCACTGGCTGATCCGCACCGTTCCCAACGCCTATCAAATCGTTATACATTCCAATAAAGCGGCGTTCTTTAGACAGGTAAAGCGAGTCCAAACACCAGAAAAGAACGGTTGCAGCGATAGCGACCAGCAAATAGATTTTGCTGCCCGGATTTTGGTCTGAGATTGTTGAAACAAAAACCGCAATCAAAGCCGATGCAATCGTAATAGACCACCCCTTCATCTGGAAGGAGCACTGGTTCATTCGGGCGATATTGTTTTGCAAAAATTCGAGATGCTTTTCATTTGGCTTTGATTGCATTGTTTTGTCTTGAGGTTGATCTACTTGATTTTGGGGAGCCATATCTTCCACCGCCTCCATTTTACAAGATTTGATTTCGGCTAAAGAGAATTGCAGCATAAGCGGATGCAATAGCCGCAGATACAACAGTCGACACAACCAGGGCTGTGTTTTGTTGTATAAGCCTGGTTATCGTCTTAAATTGAATCATTGACGATCTCCCCTCTCTTTAGCACTGATAGGCTCAATACTTTCAGCCTATAGTTATACTATATTACATTTTTCAATAAAGTTCATATTAAGAAATGAAAAATTGACTTTTATCGACCATTGCTCTCCTCCCTTGGACTTCCCCGTCCGAGGGGGCTTTTTTATTTCCATCCGAAATCCAGAGTAGCGGCTTTACACCGGAGTAAACTATAGATACCACATCCAGGAGGTATCTATATTATGGACAACATCATAACTCAGGAACAGATCAATACCTACTGCGCATCCATGTTGGCGGATGAGCGCTCGGCGGGGACCGTTGCCAAATACCGCCGCGACGTGACGGCCTTTGCCCGCTGGCTGGGCGGGCGCCCGGTCAGCAAGGAGAACTCCACAGGTTGGAAAGCCCACCTGCTGAACCGCGGCTATGCGCCGCGCACGATCAACTCCATGCTGGCCGCCGTCAACAGCTTTTTCCGCTTTGCGGGCTGGAACATCAAAGTGAAATTCCTCAAAATTCAGCGCCAGCTTTTTCGGGATGCGACCCGCGAGCTGAACCGTGCCGAATACACCCAACTGCTCGCCGCAGCGCGGAGCAATGGGCAGGAACGACTGGCCCTGATCATGGAAACGCTTTGCGCGACGGGCATCCGTATTTCAGAGCTGTGCTATATCACCGTCGCGGCGGCGCAGCAAGGGAAATCCACCATCTCCCTCAAGGGCAAGATCCGCACCATCCTGCTCTCGACCAAGCTGTGCCGCAAGCTGCTGAAATACGCCAAAAAGCAAAAAATCGCTACCGGTGAGATTTTTCTCACAAGCAGCGGTAAAGGCATTTCGCGGCGGCAGGTCTGGCACGAGCTCAAGCGCTTATGCGCGGCGGCGGGCGTGGAGAGCAGCAAGGTGTTCCCGCACAATTTCCGCAGACTCTTCGCCGTCACCTACTACAAAGCCAGCCGCGACATTGCACGGCTGGCGGATGTTTTGGGCCACAGCTCCATCGAAACCACGCGCATCTACCTCACCGTCAGCGGGGCGGATCAGGCGCGGCAGCTCGACCGATTGGGGCTCGTTTCGTAGATGACTAAATCAGCATTTCGTGATTTAGCTCCGGCAAAATGCTCGACTATTTCCTGCATATTTTGCTTGAATAATACCATAGTCTTCACGAAAAATCAATACCTACTATATCAGGGGGCATGCCGAAAAGACCCACAAATTTTTGAGATTTTGTGGGTCTGGATTTTTGCGCTCTGTCACAAACATTCAGAGGGTACAAAGGGCGCTGTTTTTCAAACTTTCCGCAAATAGCCGGAAACCGACGAGTCCGCCGATCAACGAAATGCTGATTTTGTTGTTTCCCATAGGATCAAACGGCTGCGGCGCAAATTTTTTTGCTGCCATTGATTGGAAAGCAACTGTAGCGGCGCGCGCTCGCTGGCAAACCGCGCGCGTTCCGTGTCAAATATAACGCCTGCATAACATTCTGCATAAAAAGCGAAGGGCGGCCGCGTTTTGCGGCCGCCCTTCTTGTCGTCTTAT
>OITM01000526.1_pt1 | contig 10367 bp, 6 predicted proteins | sample 1586711 | NCBI WGS metagenome assembly OITM01 (sample SAMN02675049, study PRJEB24791) | human gut metagenome, SKBSTL061 | isolation source: stool | host: Homo sapiens | place: USA
TGGGGCGAGCATTGCTCGCCCGTGCCCGTTTGCCTTGCAAAAAACAATCCCGAAAAATGCGTTGCTGCGGTAAGTTGGCGGGCGACCAATAGCCGCCCCTACACACACAATAAGGCGGGAATGCAATTCTTTTGACGGTCTGAATCGACAGCGTGCAACGGATTTGGCACACTGTCGACTTTTTTGTTTTGGGCTTACGCCGTCACATCCTCAAACTGACTGTTGTACAAATCGGCATAGAACCCGCCGGCTTCGATCAGCTCGTCGTGGGTGCCCTGCTCGACAATGTCGCCCTCGCGCATGACCAGGATCAAATCGGCATCGCGGATGGTGGACAGGCGGTGCGCGATGACGAAGCTCGTGCGGCCCTGCATCAGGCGGTCCATAGCCGTCTGGATGCGCTGCTCGGTGCGGGTGTCAACGCTCGATGTCGCCTCATCGAGGATCAGGATGCGGTTGTCCGCCAAAATCGTGCGGGCAATCGTCAAAAGCTGCTTCTGGCCTTGGCTGACGTTGGAGGCGTCCTCGTTCAGCTCCATCTGGTAGCCGCCGGGCAGCGTGCGGATAAAGTGGTCGGCGTTTGCAGCCTTCGCGGCGGCAACGACCTCCTCGTCCGTGGCATCCAGACGGCCATAGCGGATGTTCTCCATGATCGTGCCCTTGAACAGCCAGGTATCCTGCAGCACCATGCCGAAGCCCTCGCGCAGGTCGCTGCGGTCAAAGTCCCTGACGTTGTGGCCGTTCAGCAAAATTTCGCCGGAATCCACATCATAGAACCGCATGAGCAGCTTGACCATTGTGGTCTTGCCCGCGCCGGTGGGGCCGACGATGGCGACCTTCTGGCCGGGCTTGACATTGCAGCTGAAATTGTGGATGACGGTCTTTTCCGGCGTGTAGCCGAACTTTACATGGTCAAATGTGACCTGACCGTTGATGCAGGCGGGGTCGGCGCGGCGGGCGGGGTCTGCCAGCTGGTCCTCCTCGGGCTCGTTCAAAAATTCAAAGACGCGCTCGGCGGCGGCGGTCATGCTTTGCAGCATGTTGGACACCTGCGCCAGTTGCTGGATGGGCTGGGTGAAGTTCTTGACGTACTGGATGAACGCCTGAATATCGCCGATGATGATGGCGCCCGCTGCGGCAAAAATGCTGCCGACGATGGCAACGGCCACATAGCCCAGGTTGCCCACAAAGTTCATGATGGGCTGCATCAGGCCGGACAAAAACTGCGATTTCCACGCGGATTCGTACAGCTTATCGTTCGCGGCGTTGAAGTCGTCCAGCACGGCGGCCTCGCGGTTGAACGCCTTGATGACGTTGTGGCCGGAGTAGACCTCCTCGACCTGACCGTTGACAACGCCCAGCGTCGCCTGCTGCGCCTTGAAATACTTCTGGCTGAACTTGACGACCACCAGCACCAGCGCCAGCGAGACCGGCAGGATCAGCAGGGCGATCAGCGTCATTTTAGGGCTGATGGACAGCATCATGATGAGCACGCCGACCATCGTCGCAACGCTGGTGATCAGCTGGGTCACGCTCTGGTTCAGGCTCTGGCCCAGCGTATCCACGTCGTTTGTGATGCGGGACAGCACCTCGCCGACGGTGCGCTTTTCAAAGTAGGCCAGCGGCAGGCGGTTGATCTTTTTGCTGATCTGGTCGCGGAAGTCGTAGCAGACCTTCTGCGACAGGCCGGACATGAGCCAGCCCTGAATGAAGCTGAACGCTGCGGACAGCAGGTACATGCCCAGCAGGAACAGCAGCACTTTGCCGATGTAGGCAAAGTCGATGCCGCCCACGCCGCGCAGCTTGGCGATCCAGCCGGTGGCCAGCGCCGTGGTGGCCTTGGCCAGGATCTTCGGCCCTGCAATGTTGAAAATGGTTGACAGAACAGCAAAAACAATGACGACGACCAGCGACAGCTTATACTTGCTCATGGCGGCCAGCAGCTGGCGCAGCGTGCCCTTGAAGTCCTTGGCGCGCTCCGTCGTCATGCGTCCGGGTCTTGGCATATCACTCACCCTCCTTCTGCAAATTCAGTTCCTTCTGGCTCAGCTGGCTGCGCGCAATTTCCTGATACGCGGGGCAGCTTTCCATCAGCTGGGCATGGGTGCCCTTGCCGACGATGCGGCCTTCATCCAGCACCAGGATCTGGTTCGCGTGCAGCACGGTGGAGATGCGCTGCGCCACGATGATGACCGTGGCGTTGTCGGTTTTGGCCTTCAGCGCACGGCGCAGCGCCACGTCGGTCTTGTAGTCCAGCGCCGAGAAGCTGTCGTCAAACAGATAGATCTGCGGGTGCTTGGCAATGGCGCGGGCAATCGAAAGCCGCTGCTTCTGCCCGCCGGAGACGTTGCTGCCGCCCTGGGCAATCGAGCTGTCGAAGCCCTCGGGCTTGGCGGAGATGAACTCCGTGGCCTGGGCAATCTCGGCGGCCTGCTCTGCGTCGGCGTCGGTGATGTGGTCGCCGCCGAACTTCAGGTTGGATGTGATCGTGCCGCTGAACAGCACGCCCTTTTGCGGCACATAGCCCAGCTCGTCGTGCAGCTGTGCCTGGGTCATGTCGCGCACGTCAACGCCGTCAATCGTCACGCTGCCCTCGGTCACATCGTAGAAGCGCGGGATCAGGTTGAGCAGCGTAGATTTGCCGCAGCCCGTGGAGCCAATGATGGCCGTTGTCTCGCCGGGTCTGGCCGTGAAGCTGATGTGCTCGAGCGCGTCCTCGTCGGAGCCGGGATAGCGGAAGCTGACGTCATGGAACGCCACAACGCCGTGGGTGCCGTCCGCGGGCAGTGCCTTGGGCACAGCGGGGTCATGGATGGTCGAGGGGGTCTTGATGACCTCGTCAATGCGGTCCGCAGCCACACCGGCGCGGGGCAGCATGACGGCGACCATCGAGAGCATGAGGAACGACATGACGATCTGCATCGTGTAGGTGATGAACGCGATCATCTCACCCACCTGCATGTTGCCCAGATCCATCGCCTTGCCGCCGAACCAGACGATGAGCAGGCTCGTGCCGTTCATGATGAGCGTCATAAACGGCATCATGGCGACCATTGTGCGGTTGGTGAACAGCTGGGTCTTCATCAGGTCGGTGTTGGCCCTGTCAAAGCGCTTTTCCTCAAATGCCTCGCGGCTGAACGCGCGGATGGGCATAATGCCGGTCAGGATTTCGCGGCTGACAAGGTTCAGCCGGTCCACCAGGACTTGCATCTGCTTGAATTTCGGCATGGCTACGTTCATCAAAACGGCGATGAGCGCCAGCAGTGCGGCCACGGCCACAAAGATGATCCATTCCAGCCCCGTGTTGCCGCTGGCAACGTGCATAATGCCGCCGATGCCCAAAATGGGCGCGTAGGCCACCATGCGCAGCAGGATCACGCAGACGAACTGCACCTGCTGGATGTCGTTCGTGGTGCGGGTGATCAGCGAAGCAGTGGAAAATTTTTCGATTTCGGCGTTGGAGTAGCCGACGACGGTCCTGAACACGTCGCGGCGCAGGTCACGGCCAATGGCGGCGGAGACGCGGGATGCGATAAAGCCTACGGCGACGGCCACGGCAACCATGAGCAGCGTTAAAGCCAGCATCTGACCGCCCGTGCGCAGCAGATAGGACATTTGCACGTCATGGGCAATGCCCTGAGCGTCATATTCCAGCGCGACGAGCAGCATGGCCTGGCTGGACAGGCTGTCGGCGACGGTCTCGTCCAGCTGGGCGAGACCGTCCGTCAGCTGGCTCTGCAGCATTTCCCGTGCGCCGGGGGCCTGGGACGCGGCGGCCAGCTGCGTGGCGACGGCGTCGAGGTCATAGGCCGTGGGGGCCACGGTGTCGGTGGTACCGGCGGCAGTGGCGGCATTCTTCGCCGCGGCCATGTACAGCACAACGTCCGGCGTTGTGAACGCATTTTCCAGCGCGGCGGTGTCCGCGCCCGGGTTCAGTGTGCGCACACCGTCCGCGTCGGGGTCGGCGTAGGCTTCGTCCGCCAGTGCGGCGTCGTCCTCGGACATGAGCAGCTCGAGCGCCTGCAGCGTTGTGCTGCGGACAGTGTCGGGCACGGGGCTTTCAATGCCGCCCTGCTGGATGCCGGTGTCCACAATTTTGCTTGTGTAGTCGGGCAGGCTTAAATCGCAGTATGCCTGCACGATGAGCAGCGCAACGACGGCCAGGCAGGCCGCCCAGTGCCGCCCCAGTTGCTTAAAAATTTTCGTCATGCGGGGGTTCTCCTTTCAAATCGGTTTTCATAGCGGCGTTCTCGGCCTCGATGGCGGCGAGCAGAGCGTCCTTTACGGCGTTGGCCTGCGCCAGCTGCTCCGGGGTCAGCCGCGCCATGATGCGGGCAAAGTAGTCGTTCATGGCCTGTTCATTGGCTTTGCGGGCGCGCTCCCCTGCCGGGGTGATGCGCACCAGCGTCTTGCGTCGGTCCTTTGGGTCGGTCTCGCGGACGATGTGGCCGTCCTGCTCCATCTGACGCAGCCCGCGGGAAATCGCCGGCATAGGCTGGTGCATCTGCCGCGCAATGTCCGAGACATAGATCGCGCCGTCGCAGCCGTGCTGCTCAATGAGATTGTACAGACTTTGCAGCATGCCATAGCGGCATTTGGGCTGCCCGGCCAGTGCCATGCGCATCCCGCGCTTGGACAATGTGTGCAGCCGCGCCACAAAGCGGAACACCCCGCTCAGATAAGGGGTTTCAGTGCCCATTGGTGAACACCTCCTGTTAATAGTTGGCTTATGTTAATTATTAAAGCGTGATAATAATACACCCTCCTGCACCGCGGTGCAAGAGGGTGTAAGGAAGTTTTAAGATTTGTTCATAAAGTGGGGAGGCTTTAGGCTTATTCCTTCACACACGCAAGATTGCTCAGCGTCACACCCTTGCACAGCCCCAGTGGCAGGGCGACGGACGGCTTGGTGATGGTAATATCCTTAAAGACAATGTCCTCGACCTCATAGCCCGGCTTGTCAAAGCCCGCAATCTCAATCGGGGCGGCATCGTGTCGGCTGCGGTCATGGTCCAGCACCTCGGCGGTCAGGGTCAGCCGCTCAAAGAAGCAGTGCTCGAGCTTCGGCGGGGCACCGGCGGGCACACCGTCGTCATTGTACGGTACGCTGTGCAGCATGACGCGGGGCGTGATGCAGTCCCGCACGGTCACGCCGCGCACATAGCCGCCGCGCTTGGGTGTGGCCTTGATCTCAATGCCGGACAGCGAGTTCGCCAGATCGCAGTCCCAGATCTGCACGTCCTCCACGCCGCCGCTCATCTCGCTGCCGATGCAGATGCCGTGGCCGCAGTCACTGCGGCAGTCAAACACCCGGATATGCGCGCAGGGACGGTTGATTTCGTTGCCCTCGGGGTTTTTGCCGCTCTTGATGGCGACAGCGTCGTCCCCCGTGGAGAACTCCGACGCAAACAGCGTGCAGTTCGTTGAGGAATCCGGGTCCCAGCCGTCGCCGTTCCAGACGCCCTCGGACACAAAGGTGCAGTGGTCGGTCTGGATGTCGTCGCAGTAAATCATGTGGACATTCCAGGACGGGCCGTTTTTCAGCGTGATACCGCTGATCCAGACGTTCTCACAGTTGCTTAAATTGATAAGCCGCGGGCGGACGCGGCCCGGGATCGTGTCGCTGTTCTCGCAGCTTTCGACGAGCTCCCGGTTGTCGTCCAGAAAGCTCTTGATGCGGGCACGCTCGTCCTCAATGATCTTGCGGGCCAGCTCCTGCCCGCCGCCGCAGATCGTGCCCCTGCCGCGGATGATGATATTGCGGCAGTTCGGGCCGGTCTTGTGGTTCATGTCGCCCGCGTTCAAAAGGCTTGAGTAGCAGCGCATCTCGGTGCCCTCAAACCGGCTGGGGATGCGGGGCGAATAGTCGTGAATGTTCGTTGTGCCCTGCAGGACCGCGCCCTTGGCCAGATAAATTTCCAGATCGCTGTGCAGCCGCAGTGCGCCGGTCAGGAAATCGCCCGCCGGCACGTACAGAATATCGTCCGCGCCGCAGTCGTTGATGGCCCGCTGTAAATTGTCGGTGTTCAGGATATGGCCGTCGCCCTTGCAGAAGTAGGGCGCGGCGGTAATGTCGATGCGGCGTTTTTCCCTGCCGAACTGCAGCGTGGCCGAGCCGATGCAGTAGCTGCCGCTGACCACGTCCACCCGGAAGGCACTGCCGTAGCTCAGCCCCTCTATCGTAAAATGGGTGCGGTCTGTGCGGCCAATGGCCTCACCGTTCAGGGAGACCGTGTATTCCGCCCCGCTGGGCGCGGCGGCGGGTTTATCCCAGTACAGCACCGCGTAATCTTCGGTGCAGCGTATATTCAAATTGCCTTGTTTCATGGTGACGTCCTTTGGTTATGGGGAGTTTGCTCTTTCTTACATATTGTACCACAGTGTGCGCGTTTATCCAAGACTTGGGGGTGACAAAATACGCGGGCTGAAACGCTGCAGGTTTTTACACTTTGCAAGGTTGACATTTATAATCACATCTGCATAGTAGGGATATAGAGAAGTAGGGGCCGGGCATGCCCGGCCCGCGGCTTTGCCCATAGAGCTCGTTTACGGGCGAGAGAGGAACGATATATGTTAAACCAGTTTTCACGCACGCAATTACTGCTCGGCAAGGAGGGCATGGACCGGCTGTTTTGCTTTTGTGCGGGATGTATGGTACAATAGGGAAACACTGTAGGGGCCGGGCATGCCCGGCCCGTGGCCTGCCTATAAGCGGGCGTCCCCCGTGAAGCTGCGGGCCGCACATGTGCGGCCCCTGCTGCGCGGCAATTTATACTGCACGAAAGGAGCTGCCATGGACAAGGCTATATTTGAAACGGCCCATCTGGTGGCCCTGAACGACCAGCAGCGCGCGGCGGTGGAGGCGGTCAACGGCCCGGTGCTGCTGCTGGCGGTGCCGGGCAGCGGCAAAACCACCGTGCTCATCACCCGGCTGGGCTATATGACCGAGGTCTGCGGCATTGCGCCGGAAGCCATCCTGACAATGACCTACACCGTCGCCGCCACGCAGGAGATGCGCGCCCGGTTCGCGGCGCGGTTCGGCGGCGAATTGGCCGCACGGCTGGAGTTCCGCACCATCAACGGTGTGGCGGCACGCATCATCACGCTGTACAGCCGCATGTATGGCCGTACCCCGCCGGAGCTCATCCGCAATGAGAGCGAGACTACGCCGCTGCTCATGCGGCTATGGCAGGACACAAACCACGAGTACCCCGCCGAGAGCACGGTCAAGGATCTGCGCACGGCCATCACCTACATTAAAAATATGTGCCTGACCGATGCGGAATTGGACGAGCTGGAAACCGACATTGAGAATCTGCCCGACCTGTACCGCGGCTACCAGAAGGCGCTGAAGGCCGCGCACAAAATGGACTACGACGACCAGCTCTGCTTTGCGCTGCAAATCCTGCGCGGTGCGCCCGCGGTTGCGGCGGCGTTCCGCAAACGGTACAAGTATTTCTGCGTCGATGAGTCGCAGGATACGTCCAAGGTACAGCATGAAATTATCCGCGTGCTGGCGCAGGAAAGCGGCAATATCTTTATGGTCGGCGACGAGGACCAGAGCATTTACGGCTTCCACGCCGCCTACCCCCAGGCGCTTATGGACTTTGAAAAGACCTATCCCGGCGCACAGATTTTGCTGATGGAGCAGAACTATCGCTCCACAGAGCCGCTTCTGGAGGCTGCCAACCGCTTTGTGGCGCGCAACCGCTATCGCCGCCCCAAGACCATCGCACCGACGCTGGGCCCCGGCGCACCGCTGCAGATCGTCACCGTGCCGCGCCGCGCCGACCAGCTGCCATTCTTGTTTGAGACGGCGCAGCACTGCGATACCGGGACGGCGGTGCTGTTCCGCAACCACGAGAGCGCATTGCCCATCATCGACCTGTGTGAGCGGCGGGGCATCCCCTACGCCTGCAAGGCAGTGGACCAGACCTTTTTTACCAACAAGATCGTCCGCGATGCGACCGATATTTTCACGCTGGCCGCACACCCCGCGGATGGGGAAATTTTTCTGCGCTGCTACTACAAATTCGGCGTGCCCGTCACCCGCGCACAGGCGTTGTTTGCCTGCAATCAGGCGCGGCAGTACGGGCAGGGCTGCTGGACGGCCCTGCTGAATGAGGACAGCATCCGTCCGCGCACCCGCGCCGCCATGGCTGACGTGGCGGACGGTCTGGCGCGTCTGCCCAAAATGGCCGCGGACGATGCGGTGCGGTTCCTGGCCGACCAGCTGGGCTACGGCAAATATCTGGACAAAAACGGCATGGACCGCACGAAGCTGGCCGTGCTGGAAATGCTCGGCGCACAGGAGCCGACGCCGCGGCACCTGCTGCGGCGGCTGGAAAAGCTGCGCAGCATCATACAAAACCATGAAAATCCGCCCGGGTGCAGGTTTTTGCTTTCGACGATCCACTCGGCCAAGGGGCTGGAATATGACCGGGTCATTTTGTTGGATGTGCTGGACGGAATTCTGCCCGCTAAGCCGGAGCTGTGCTGCCGCACGCCCGGTGAGACACAGCAGTATGAGGAGGACCGGCGGCTGTTTTACGTGGCCATGACCCGCGCGCGGCAGCAGTTGGTGCTGTTTGACTGCGCGGCGGAGCGCTCGACCTTTGTGGATGAGGTGCTGTCCGGTCTGCCCGGCCACCGCAAACGCCACGACGCCGAGCCCGCGGGCCGCCGCACACCCCCGCCCGCGGCACGCGCCCCGCTGCCGCCTGTGGATGTGGACAGCATCACCGCCGTTGGTGCCCATGTGCGGCATGCCGTCTTTGGCCCCGGCACCGTGGAAAGCGTTGCGGGGCGCCGCGTGACCGTGCGCTTTACGGCAGGTCCGCGCACACTGGACGCCCAGGTCGTCGCGGAGCGGCACCTGATGTGGGCGGAGTGAAAAGCTCTTGCCTCCCTCTGCGAGACAGACTCCCCCGATACGGGGGAGGTGGCGCTTGCGCCAGAAGGGGAGCGGTGGCCCGTAGGGCCGGAGGGAGAGAACTTTGCCATGACCCGAAATATTTCGGATAACCGCGAAGCTCTCTCCCCCACCGCCTGCGGGCGGAGCCCCCTCGCAGAGGGGGCCAAGGAAGTGAGGTACTTTGATGAAAAAAATTCTGCTTCTCGCCACAGGCGGGACGATTGCAAGCCGCCCTACGGCGGCGGGCGGGCTGGCCCCGGCCATCACGTCAGAGGAGTTGCTGGCCTGCGTGCCCGAGCTGGCTGACCTGTGCGAGGTCAGCGCTGTGCAGGTGTTCAACCTGGATTCGACGAACGTCGGCCCAGCGCAGTGGCAGATCATCGTGCGCTGCATCAAAGAAAATTATGATGCCTGCGACGGCTTTGTCATCGCCCACGGCACAGACACGATGGCCTACACCGCCGCGGCGCTCAGCTACATGGTGCAGAACAGCGCGAAGCCCGTTGTGCTGACCGGCAGCCAGAAGTCCATCTACAACCGTGATACCGACGCGCGCAACAACCTCTACCGTGCGTTCGTCTACGCGGTCAGCGACGGCGCATGGGGTGTGCAGCTGGTGTTTGACAACAAGGTCATTCTGGGCACACGCGCGCGCAAGACGCGGACGCGCAGCTTCAATGCGTTTTCCAGCATCGACTACCCCGAGACTGCGGTGTTCCGCGATACGCGGCTGGTGACGTTTCTGCGCCGCCCCGCGGACCAGCCGCCCGTGCGGTTCTATGAAAGGCTTGAGCCCGCCGTTTTTGTGCTGCGGCTTGTGCCGGGCATGCGGGCGGACATCATCCCGCTGCTGGCCCCGCACTACCGCGCACTGGTGCTGGAGAGCTTCGGCGTCGGCGGCCTGCCGGGCGGGGAGCACGGCGAGATGTTCGCCGCCCTGCGCCGCTGGTGTGAGAGCGGGCGGCTGGCGGTGTTTACCACGCAGGTCCCGCACGAGGGCTGCGACCTGGCCGTCTACGAGGTGGGCCGCGCCGTCGGTGAGCTGCCCGGCGTCCTGGAGGCCCGCGACATGACCCCCGAGGCTGTCGCCGTCAAGCTGATGTGGGCGCTGGGCCAGACCGAGGACCGGGAAAAGGCGGCACGGCTGTTTGAGACGCCGATTGAATACGACATAATGTAAAGATGAGGAGCCTTCTCCCCCCCGTGAGCAGGCTTTAGAAAGCAAAGGCTGCCCCGGGCATGACCGGAGCGCAGGCTTCCCATTAGTGGGCACTTGCGGGTAAGTCGTAGGGAGGGGTCTTGACCCCTCCGCAGGAGGCTTGTGGCAGTGATGCACTTTCCTAGGCAGCATACATGCGTCCCGGGGTGGTCTGCGGCTGCCGCAAACGTCCCGGAGGGGTCAAGACCCCTCCCTACGGGCTAGCAAAACAGACGTATCATCGTAATTCAACAA
>OITM01000535.1_pt1 | contig 10174 bp, 9 predicted proteins | sample 1586711 | NCBI WGS metagenome assembly OITM01 (sample SAMN02675049, study PRJEB24791) | human gut metagenome, SKBSTL061 | isolation source: stool | host: Homo sapiens | place: USA
GAGTTCAGACGTGTGCTCTTCCGATCTCCGTTGATGCTGACGGCGTTGTTACTGTTGCCGAGGATGTCAAGACCAAGCTGGAGCTGGGCGAGGACTACGGGATGCGCGGCGCATCGGCGCTGGGCAAGGAGTGGTATGAGCACAGCGAGGGCTTCTGCGATGCCCTCAAGGGCAAGACCCGCACCGAGATCGCCGGGCTTTCCGGCGGCGATGCCGACCTGAAGGCTCTGTGTACCATTGACATCACCGATCTGCAAAAGGCGGCGCTGGATGCCCTGAGCTGAGGAGGAAACCCTTTTCGGTCTCACAATCGCACACCGGCTCTCCCGGATAGGTGGCATTCCGCTGCGTTTTCAGAGAGAAACCCTCTCGCCGCGTCTGGCAGCTGCCGACGCGGCGTTTTTGTTTTGTCAAATTGCCCGCTTTGCTGTGGTAAAGCGGTAAAGATTTGAGCAAACTGCGAAAAATCAGTTTTCCCCCTTGCCAAATGGCAGAAAACGCGCTATTCTATAACCACAGTTTAGCAATTTAGCATGATAAAGCAATAAAACAAAGCTGCTTGCCACTGAGGGAGGAACCGTATATGAAACGTCTTGTATCCGCATTTCTGGCCGGTGCCATGGCACTGAGCCTTGCCGCCTGCGGCGGTGCCGCTTCCACTTCCACTGCCGCATCTGCTTCGGCCTCTGCTTCCGGCAGTGCCGCCGTTTCCCAGACTGCAGGCAGCGACCTGGATTACATCAAGGGCAAGGGCAAGCTGGTCATTGGCTACACTGTTTACGAGCCCATGAACTACACCGATGCCGATGGCAACTTTACCGGCTTTGATACCGAGCTTGCCACCGCTGTGTGCGCAAAGCTGGGCGTAGAGCCGGAGTTCGTGGAGATCAACTGGGACACCAAGGTGGTGGAGCTGGACGCCAAGAGCATCGACTGCATCTGGAACGGCATGACCCTGACCGAAGATATCATGGCAAACACCGCCACCACCAAGGCCTACGCCAAGAATGCACAGGTCGTGGTGGTCAAGGAGGGCATCGCCTACACCTCCACCGCCGACCTTGCCGGAAAGACCGTGGTGGCCGAGGCCGGTTCTGCCGGTGAAGCCGCCATTCAGGGCGATGAAAACCTCGCCAAGGCCGATTATGTTTCCAAGAGCGTGCAGACCGACTGCCTGATGGAAGTAGCTGCCGGTACGGCAGATGCCGCTGTGCTGGATCTGACCCTTGCCAACGCCATGATCGGGGAGGGCACCGACTACGCAAGCCTGAAAATCGTGGACGAGCTGAACGCCGAGGAGTACGGCGTGGCGTTCCGCAAGGGCAGCGATGCCGCCGCCGCAGTGGATGCCGCCTTTGACGAGCTGAAGGCTGACGGCACCATGCAGGCACTGGCAGAGAAGTACGAGCTGGCGCTGGCGGACTGAGCCGGGCGTAAAACAAAACGATAGATGGGTGTGTTTTTGTGTCTGTGATCCTTGGGCGCCTTTCCGGCGCGTTCCTGCTCAACTGTGAGCTGTTTGCCCTTACGCTGCTGTTTGCATTGCCGCTGGGGCTGGTGGTGGCCTTTGGCTCCATGAGCCGGTGCAGGCTGCTGTCCGGCGCGGTAAAGACCTTTGTCTGGGTCATCCGCGGCACGCCGCTGATGCTGCAGATCATCGTCATTTATTTAGGCCCCGGTCTGCTGGGCATGAATAACCCATGGCCCTCCGGCTCCGGCGGGCGCATGGTGGCGGCGGTGGTAGCCTTTGCCATCAACTACGCCTGCTATTTTTCCGAGATCTACCGCGGCGGCATCGAGGCCGTGCCCAAAGGGCAGACCGAAGCCGGGCAGGTGCTGGGCATGACCCGCACGCAGATCTTTTTCAAGGTCACCCTTTTGCAGGTGGTCAAGCGCATCCTGCCGCCCATGGGCAACGAGATCATCACCCTTGTCAAGGACACCTCGCTGGCAAACACCATCGCCAACAAGGAGATCATCATGATGGCCAAGGAGTACAGCGCAAAGGGCCTGATCTGGCCGCTGTTCTCCACGGCGGTGTTCTTCCTCGTGTTCGTCGGTGCGCTGACGCTGCTGTTCGGCTGGCTGGAAAAGCGGCTGGACTATTTCAGGTAAGGGGGCGCGGCTATGGCATTGTTGGAAGTAAACGGCATCGGCAAGAGCTTTGGTGCCACAAAGGTGCTGCGCGACATCTCGTTTGATCTGGCCGAAGGCGAGGCTCTCGCCATCATCGGCTCGTCCGGCTCCGGCAAAACAACGCTGCTGCGCTGTCTGAACTTTCTGGAGACCGCCGACACCGGCAGCATTACGGTAGCGGGTGAAACGCTGTGGAGCGCCGCCGACACCAAAACGCAGAGCGAAGAAGCCATCCGCAAAAAGCGGCTGCACTTCGGCCTTGTGTTCCAGAGCTTCAACCTGTTTCCCCAGTACACGGCGCTGCAGAACGTCATGCTGGCGGGCCAGCTCCTGGCGAAGGAGCGCCCCGACTACAAGCAGAACCGGCGGCAGATTCTGGCCGACATTGAAACGCAGGCAAAGGCCCTGCTGGCGCAGATGGGGCTTTCTGACCGGAAGAACCACTACCCGCACCAGCTTTCCGGCGGGCAGCAGCAGCGCGTAGCGATTGCCCGCGCACTGGCGCTGCACCCGGACATCCTCTGCTTTGATGAGCCGACCTCGGCCCTTGACCCCGAGCTGACCGGCGAGGTGCTGCGCGTCCTGCGCGAACTGGCCGAGCACAAGACGACGATGATCATCGTCACGCACGAGATGAAGTTTGCCCGCGACGCTGCGGACCGCATCCTCTTCATGGACGGCGGTGTCGTCGTCGAGCAGGGCGACGCCAAGGAGCTCATCGACCACCCCAAAGAGGAACGCACCCGGCAGTTTTTGGCAAGCTACGGGAAATAACCGAAACCGGCAGACCGTTTTCAGGCGGCCTGCCGGTTATATATTATTGTCGCTGTGTTTGCCTTGCCGAGACTGTAGGGGCGCATTCTATATGCGCCCGCGCCCGTTTTCTATTTGCGCTTTCCCCTCACGGGGCCTCCGTAGGGGCGCATTCTATATGCGCCCGCGCCGTCCGCGGCGGCGGAAACATCCCCGGGCGGACAGGGAATCCGCCCCTGCAAAGCACTTTTTCGCGTCAACGCGCTATTACCGCACCGCAATGCACTCGATCTCGACGAGCGCTCCCTTCGGCAGCGCGGCGATCTGCACGCAGCTGCGCGCGGGGAAGCCGCCGTGGAAGTAGCTGCCGTAAATTTCATTCACGGTGCCGAAATCCCCCAGATCCTGCACAAATACTGTCGTCTTGACGACATTGTCCAGCGTCAGACCGGCCTCCTGCAGCACAGCCTGCAGATTCTTGAGCGCCTGGTGCGTCTGGGCCTGCACGCCCTCGGCCAATGCACCGGTGGCGGGGTCCAGGCCGAGCTGGCCGCTGCAATAGACGGTGTCACCGGTGTCAACGGCCTGGGCATAGGGGCCCAAGGCGGCGGGTGCGTTCGTGGTAGCAATACGCTTCATAATACTAAACACTCCTCTATATCATTTTTCAGGCTCGTCGGTCTCGGGCGGCCATACAAAGCCGCGCCGGGCCAGACAATCCTGCAAAAACTCCGTTGCCTGCTTCGTGTAGGCGTCGTTGTCGTGGTAGTAGCTCACGGCGTGCTCTGCGCCGTGTACCGTCAAAAATTTCTTGCCTTTCGCGCGGCAGGCTTCATAGTTGCGCTTCCCCATATCATAGGGTACAAAGCCGTCCGAGTCGCCGTGGACAAACAAAATCGGCACCTTGCTCTGCGCTGCGGCGGCCTCGCAGTCGGCGTCCTCGGGGTCAAAGTGGCCGAACAGGATCGCGCCCAGCCGTCCAACCGCATAGGTCAGCTCCAGCGGCATGCCGGGCAGATACTCCGGCAGGCACTTGCGGGTGATCTCCCGCGGGCTGGTGTAGCCGCAGTCCGCCACAATGCCGCAGACGTTGTCCGGCAGGTTCAACCCGGCGGCCAGCAGCACGGTGGCCGCACCCATCGAGACGCCCATCAAAAAGATCGGCACCTCGGGGCCAAAGCGGCTCCGCGCCCAGACTGTCCAGTCGCGGGCGTCGTAGCGCTCCTTCACGCCCATCGTAATCGTATGGCCGCCGCTGTAGCCGTGGGCGCGCTGGTCGGGCAGCAGCACATTGTAGCCCAGCGCCGTACACAGCGTATAGCCGCCCAGGCCGTCCCGCTCCGCATAGCCGCGGTAGCCGTGGAAGATGATTGCCAGCGGCGCGCCGTCGGCGTGGTGGTAGTAGCGTGCGGCCAGCGGCGTACCGTCCTGCGCCGTGATGTGCACGGCCTTGAACATATCCCGCGCCAGCGCGTCGGCGTCGGGGCCCATGGCCTTGCGGTAACACTCCCGCGTGGGCATATCCGCCGGGGAGGGCACCTTCGTCGTCGGCTTCTGGTAAAAGGCAACGCGGTAGACGGCATACGCCGCGCCCAGCACCGCCGTGCCCGCCGCGGCCCCTGCCGCCAAAAGAGGATGCTTTTTCATAACGGTCACCTCGTTTTCACTTTCCCAGATTATAACAAATTTCCCGGCATATCGCAACGATGTACCAAAAAAGTTTACACTTGCCAGCGCGGCACTTTCGCGGTATAGTAATAGCATTCCATAAATGGAGGCCGCCCCCATGAGCGAACTGACCCAGACCCTGAAGATACTCGTCACCCGCTACCCCGGCACAATGGCCGAGCTGGCCCGCAAAGCGTCGATCGACCGCTCCACGCTGTATAAAATTGTAAGCGGTCAGCGCACCCCGCGGGAGTTCCAGCTGGAGCACCTGGCCGACGCGCTGGAATTGAGCGAGGAAGAGAAATCCGCCCTGCTGCTGCAATACAAGCAGCGTGGCCGCGGCCCCGATCCCAGGCTGCGCGCCGAGCTGCACCACCTGCTGGAGGTCTCTTTCCGGGTGGAGGATTTCACTCACCGCGAGGGCCTTATCTCCAACGAAGCCGCCAGCCAGCTGCACTGCAGCGAGCAGTACATAGAGGGCAGCCGCCGTTCACCCTGTTTGCCGACGAGAAAATGGCCCTGCAGCTTGCCCGGCCCGGCGCCGCGCTGCAGTCCCTGCCCGCCCTGCTCGAACACCTGCAGATGTGGAGCGCCCAGGCCCCGGACCTCTATTTCTGTGAGGAAGGTCTTTTGCAGTTTGTACGCACCGGGAAAATGTTCGACATTCCGCCGGATCTGTGCGATGCGCCGGACATTCCCACCCGCCGGGAGCTGCTCCTGCGGCTGCGCCGCGCTGCGGAGTCTGACCGCCGCACCCTGCGCATCGTGGACCCTGCCCAGCTGGCGCTGACTCCGTCGATGTGCGTCAATGTTTTTCAGGGCCGCGGCGTTGTGTTCTGCCAGGCTATCCGGGAGCCGGACGGGCAGTACTGCCGCGAGTATCTGATGCAGGACCCCATCCTGACCGAAGCCCTGCTGACCTACCTCGATGACGGCCACGCCTCTGATTGGCTGCGCAGTCAAAAATATACGCTCGACTTTATTGATTATTGTCTGCGTCTGCTGTAAAATAGAAGCAGTATCGGTCCTGCCTGTACGGCGGGGCCCTTTCTGCAAAGGAGAAAAACAATGGCACATACCGAGACCATGCTGGAAAGCAGGGAAATCTTCAATGGCCGCGTCATCCGCGTGACCGTGGACAAGGTACAGCTTGAGGACGGCACGACCTCGACGCGGGAGATCGTCCACCACCACGGCGGCGCCTGCATCCTGCCTGTGGACGCCGACGGCAGCGTGACGATGGTACGTCAGTTCCGCTACGCTTTCGGCGAGGAGATTTGGGAGCTGCCCGCCGGTAAGCTCGAAGCGGACGAGGACCCGTTTGAGGCCGCCAAGCGCGAGCTGAGCGAGGAGTGCGGCCTGACCGCCGACAATTTTATCGACCTCGGCGTCGTCTATGCCACCGTCGGCTATGACAGCGAGAAAATCTATCTGTGGGCCGCCACCGGCCTGCACAGCACAGCGCAGCACCTCGACGCGGGCGAGTTCCTTGACGTCGTCAAAATGCCGTTCGACGAGGCCCTCGGCCTTGTGATGGACGGCACGATCAAAGACAGCAAGACCCAGGTCGCGCTGCTTAAATACGCGCAGCTGCGCGCAAAAGTCTGAATGGGCGTTGAAATTCTGGACAACGGCACCCGCGTGCTGACCGCGCCGGGCGCGACGTTCGGCACCGACGCGCTGCTGCTGGCCCGCTTCGCGCAGCCCCGCAGAAACGAGCGTGCGCTCGACCTGTGCAGCGGGTGCGGCATCGTCTCACTCGTTTGGCACGACGCCGGGCACCGCGGCCCCTGCACCGCACTGGAGATCGACCCCGCCGCGTCCGCCCTCTGCACCGCGGCTCTGGCCGAAAACACCGACGCCGCGCACATCGCGCCGGTCTGCGGCGACCTGCGGCAGCTCTGCACCGCCGGGCCGGAGCAGGGACAGTACGATTTTGCCGCCTGCAACCCGCCGTACTTCACAGCCGGTCCCCGCAGCCCGGACCCGCGCCGGGCCGAGGCCCGCCACACCGGCAGCTGCACCACCGCCGACGCCGTGGACTGCGCGCGCCGCGCCCTGCGGGACGGCGGGCGGTTCCTGCTCTGCCAGCGCCCGGAGCAGTTGGCGGAAATTCTGGCCGCTTTACGCGCCGCGCGCCTTGAGCCGAAGCGTCTGGCTTTTGTCAAGAACCATCCCGACGCCGCGCCCTGGCTTTTCCTCGTCGAAGCCCAGAAGGGCCGCAAAACCGGCCTGCGCGTCGAGCCGGACATTCTGATCCAATCCGGCGCCGCCCTCTACGGGCCAACTGCTTTGTAGGGGCGGGCATCGCCCGCCCGGGGTGTTTGCGGCAGCGGTAAACACCCCGGGCGGATATGGAATCCGCCCCTACGGCGCAGGGGTCGATGCTTGCATCGACCCGAAAGCCCGCCCCTACCCCCCCCCTTTTTTTCCCAACATCATTCAATAAGGAGCTATTGTATCATGGGACTTTTCACGCGCAATTTTGATAAACCCGGCCCGGGCGTATCGCCCGACGCCCCCCGCAAAAAGGGCGCTGCCCGCTTTTTTGAGATTTTGGGCCGCGACTTCTCCACCATCTGGCTGGCCGGCATACTGGCGATGCTCGGCGGTCTGCCGTTTGCCGCCGGTGTCTGGTTCGCCGTCGAGACCCACTCTTTGGTCCCGCTCGTCATCGCGGGCGTGCTGGGCGGCATGATCGCCGCGCCGCAGATCGTCGGCCTGAACGACACGATCCTGCGCACGCTGCGCGACGAGCCCGGCTACTGGTGGGAGACCTACCGCCGCACCTGGAAGCGCAACCTGAAGGAATCCCTGCTGCCCGGCGCTGTCTGCGGCTTGCTGCTGGCCATGGAGCTTTTCTCACTCTGCCACATCAACATTGCCGGCGGGCACGTGGCCGTGATCGCCGTGCTGGTCGCCATCATCCTGCTGGCCGGCATTGCCCAGTACCTCTACGTGCAGGTTGCGCTGCTTGACCTGTCCTTCGCCGGACTGTTGAAGAACTCCCTCATGCTGTTCCTGGGCTACCTGCCCCGCAGCGGCCTGGGCCTGCTGTGGCAGCTGCTGTACTGGGGCGCTGTGGCGCTGTTCTGGCCAATTTCCAGCTTTGTGCTGATTTTAACCAGCCTGTGGCTGCCCTGCCTGCTGAGCCTGATGGCCATTTACCCCGCACTGGAAAAGAGCTTTGACATCGAGAAAAAAATCAAGGCCATCCGTGAGGCCCAGCTCCACGGTGACGACGACCAGTAATTTTACCGCGAGGGACGCACTGCGTTCCTCTTTTTTTGTTGCGAAAGCGCCGCAAAAAGGGTATAATGTCATAATAGGTTTATTGTCTGCAAGAGGAGGCGGCTGCGTGAAAATTCTGCTGATACACTGTCATTACCGGCTGCCCGGCGGCGAGGACGCCGTCTTTGCCGCGGAGCGCGCCCTGCTGGAGCAGCACGGCCACACCGTCGTCGTCTATGAGCGCAGCAATGAGGAGGCCGCCCACGGCGCGGCTAAGGCGCTGCTGCCCTTTCGCGCCGTCTGGAACCGCCGGGCCGCCCGCGACGTGCGGAATATCATAGAACAGCAGCACATCGACGCCGTCCACATCCACAACACGCTGCTGCTCCTCAGCCCTGCCGTCGTGCGCGCCGCCAAAAAGTGCGGCGTGCCGGTGGTGCTGACGCTCCACAACTTCCGCCTGTTCTGCCCGAACGGCATCTTACTGCGGGACGGACGGGTCTGTGAGGACTGCCCGCACCACGGCCTGCACTGCGCACTGCGGCACCGCTGCTACCGCGGCAGCCGGGCGCAGACGCTCGTCGTCGTGGCCGCCTACTGGCTGCATCGGGTGCTGGGCACATGGCGCGGCATCGCCATCACCACCCCCACCGCGTTTGACCGGGAAAAGCTGCTGGAATTCAATAAGATCCATCCCACCTTCGACGAAAATCGCCTTGTCGTCAAGCCGAACCCCGTGACCGTGCCCACCGGCCCCGTCACCCCCTGGGAGGAGCGCAAGCGTCAGTTCGTCTTTGCGGGCCGCTTGGAGGAACTAAAGGGTCTGCGCACCGTCATTGAGGCATGGCGCATTCTGGGCAGGGACGCACCGCTGCTGCTTGTGGCCGGGGACGGCCCGCTGGCCGACTGGGCCAAAGCGCAGAATCTGCCCAAGGTGCAATTCGTCGGCCAGCTTCCGCGGGACGCGCTGCACCGTCTGATGGCCGAGAGCCGCGCCGTCGTCGCCGCCAGTCTCTGCTATGAGAGCTTTGCCCTTGTCCCGGCGGAGGCCCACGCGCTGGGCACGCCGGTGCTGGCCAGCGGCATCGGCAATGTCGGGGCGTCGGTGCGGCCCGGGTTTGACGGGCTGTGCTTTGCCCCCGGCGACCCCGCCGCGCTGGCCGGGGCTGTCCGCGCCATGAGCGCCATGCAGTTTGACTGCACGGCCATCGCCAACGCCACCTGCCGCCGCTTCAGCGCCGAGGAAAACTACAAGACCCTGCTAAAACTATACGGCCGCCGCGCCGCCGAGGAAGTATCATGAACCAGTTTTACCGCGCCCTGCACATGCCGCCCAAGCGGCTGCTGCGCAAAGTCATGGGCGAAAAAGAAATCTACACCATCGCCGTGCGCCCCCGCCCCACTGCCGAGGGCACCGAGCCGCTGCCCGCTCTGGAAGGCGGCCCCTACACCCTGCTGCCCGGGCGGGAGGGCTGGTGGTTTGCCGACCCGCTGCTCTACCACCGGCGCGGCAAGCGCTGGCTGTTTGCCGAGGCGATGGACCTCTCCACCGGCAAGGGCCGTCTCGAGGTCTGCGAGCTGCACGACGACGGCACCGCCGACGGCTGGCGCGTCGCGCTGGAAGAAGATTTCCACCTGTCGTTCCCGATGGTCTTTGACTGGAACGGTGAGGTCTGGATGATCCCCGAGACCGGCAGCGACCACAGCCTGCGGCTCTACCGCTGCAAGACCTTCCCTACCCAATGGGAGCTGGTGCAGCGCTTTCCCACGGACGAGGAGCTCTGCGACACGATTTTGCTGGACCGCCGCGCCGAGGCCCTGACCCTGCTTTGCAGCGAGACCCGCCCCGACAACCAGCTCTATGTGCGCTACCGCCGCTACACGATGCGCCACGCCGTACAGGAGACCGCCGCCGTCCCGCTGCCTGCCGAGGACACGCTGCCCGCCGCGCCCGGCCCGTTTGAGCTGCTGCCCGATGAAGCCTACAATCTGCAGCACCGCGACTTTGACCTTGTCAGCCGCAACGCCGGGCCGTTTTTCCTGCTGGGTGAGCAGATCATCCACCCCACCCAGGTCAGCACCACCGTGGACTACGGGGTCTATCTGCAGTTTCTCGCCCGCCGCGGCAGCTCGGAGGTGCCTCTTTGCGCCGCCACGCCGCAGAACGTCGAGATCACCGGCCTTGCCCCCGCGGACATCATCGGCATCCACACCTACTGCCGCGATGACGTTTTAGAGATCATCGACGCAAGGTATCTGACCCGGCTGCCGAAACCGGAAAAATCAGAAAATCCGCCCCCATCCGCCGAGTAATGCAGGGCGTCATCCCCTCTCTTGCCTCCCTCTGCGAGACAGACTCCCCCGATACGGGGGAGGTGGCGCTTGC
>OITM01000536.1_pt1 | contig 10171 bp, 9 predicted proteins | sample 1586711 | NCBI WGS metagenome assembly OITM01 (sample SAMN02675049, study PRJEB24791) | human gut metagenome, SKBSTL061 | isolation source: stool | host: Homo sapiens | place: USA
GCAGAATGTGATCCTTTATCTTTGCGGCATAATTCCGGTTGTGTGGCTCGGCCTGTTGATCGCTCCCTGCTTAAAGGATGGATTGCCCGGACTGGTTCAGCAGTTCGGATCGGTGATGCAAAACCCATTCCAGATACAGCTTTGTGAGGACAGTGTAAAAACTGTCCTCACTTTGCTTTTGGTGTACGGGATCGCCATCGGCGTCTATCTCTCCACGGAGCACAATTGCAGACGGCGAGAAGAGCACGGATCAGCTAAATGGGACACGGCTGGTTCGGTCAACAAGAAATATGCCAACAAGGATAAGACGCAAAACAAGCTGCTGACGCAAAATGTGGCCATCGGCCTGGACGGAAGAAAGCACCGCAGAAATCTGAATGTACTTGTATGCGGCGGTTCCGGTGCAGGTAAAACACGCTTCTAGGCTCACTGCTCGGAACGCATCGAAGGTGTGCTGCTTATGCCGGTAATGTCTCACCTCCCTTCGCGCCGGAAGGCAGGTCGTGGTTTCCCCTTTCACCCCTTACTGGTTTTCCAAATGGCCCTTTTGGCCATTTTTTCGGAAACTTCTCAAAAACATTTTTTTCGCGGCTCATGCTGCGCTCCTTTCGTTCTGTTCGGGTGGATATTCCTTCCAGAACGGAGGACGGTGGGGAGCGGCAGCCCGCGGCGAAAAAGTGCCGTGGATGACAAAAAGCACCTATAAAGGCTCCAAAACCTTCATAGGTGCTCAATAGGCGCAATGAAACAGCAGAAAGGGCAGGCGGGCGCAGAAAACTGCTTTCATTCCGTATTGGTCCGGTTATGCGATTTGTGCGGCGGCAAGCCGCATCAGCGACACCTCCCGTACCCTTTTGTCATAGACTGATTTCCTTTCTGCTCAAATCGGGTAGAAATGGCGAAAGGCGGTTGTTCAAAAGAGCAACCGCCTTTCCTGACGAATGAAGCCGAAAAGGGGCGCGGGGCTATTTGCCCGCGCCCCTGAAGGTGAGCCTGTTTACTTTTCGATGCTTTGCAGCGATTGTTCCTCACGCCGCCGCCTGATCTGCCATGTGGTCAGCGCAAGGCATCCGGCAAGAGATGTGCAGAGGGAGATCCCCCACAAGCCTAACACGCTGCTGTCATCGGTCTGCGGGGCTGTGGTCACGCGCCAGCCTGCATACACGGTCATATCCTTCGTCAGATAAACGCCGGAAACCTTGTTTGTCAGGCTGCGTTCGCTGTACCAGCCGGTAAAGGTGTGGCCGCGCCAGGTGGGGACATATTGGGTCAGGTCAATGTAGGCATTGTACGTTCCCTGCACACTGGAAATATCACTGCCGCCGCCTGTTTCAAAGCGCAGCGTGTAGTAGGTGACAGGCGGATAGTAGTAGCCGCCGCCGGTATACGTCCAGTGGGCGTAGACGGTGGTTTTGGCATGGAATACGGTATCCGTCGTGACCTTCGTACCGCCGTTCTTTTCGGTGTACCAGCCGTTGAAGCTGTGCTTGCTCCGGGAGGCACTGGGCAGCGAACTTAGCTTCTGATTGGTGGTGGTCATGCTGCCGACAGAGGGCGTACCATCGCCCGCGTCAAAGGTGACGATGAACTCGGTGGGTGCAGGCGGCGTGACGGAGCGGTCATAGCCGCAAACATTGCAGGTCGTATCCGCGTCATCGGTGTAGACGTGCGCAGCCTTGTCCTTGATGCTCTCGTCCCTATCCGGACAACTATTGTCGGTGCATTCGTGCCAGTGGTTTGTGTCGTCCTTGCTCCAGTCACCGTAGCTGTGCTCATGGGCGGGAGGCGCGTCCTCCCACAGCGCCTTGACTGTGATGTCAGCGGTGACGGCCACAGGGGCGTTCACCGGATACTCCGTACCGTCTATCTGCCATGCCTTGAACTGCTGGTTTTCAGGCGCAATAAACTCGCACTCCGGCAGAGAATACTCGCTGCCGTGCAATACCTTCTTGTCGGGCATTGCGGTGGTGACCCCCTCGGGCAGATCCTCAGGCTCGGAGCCGCCGTTAGCGTCAAAAGTGACGGTATGATCGTTGCGCTTTTCAAACGCCGCGGTGATGGTGACGTCCTCCTCCGGCTGGGCGAAGGTATAGGTATCCTCCCCAACCGCAACGACGGCGGGGGTGCCGTTGATGGACAGTGCGCTGAGCATATAGCCCTCATCGGGGGCGATGGAGAGCATCACAGGCTCGTCCTTGTAGAACAGGGGCGTGCCGTCCCCGGCGGTTTCCGTGCCATTCACCACCGTGACGCTGCCGTTTTCGCTGTCCTCCACGGTCACCCTGTAGCGCGGCGCACCCTCCACGGTCACACGGATTGCGAAATTCTTCTTCCATTCCTCTCCCGGACGCGTGATAACATCAAGCCCCGAGCGGCAGCGTTCTCCGGTACCTTCCAGAATCACCGTGCCGAGGACGGTAAAGGTCTGCTCCCGCGGGGACTGCGGATCATAGTCCTCCGGGATCTCCCACGAAACATCGACAGGGATAAAACCGGTGACGTCAGATGCAAAAACCCCGATATTGACCTTGGAGAGCTCCTCTTGCAGATCCTGTTCCCTGGAAATACGAATCGGCCGCGCAGGCGTTTCGTCCCAATGGTACTTCTCCCGCACAACCTCCAGATAGTTCCACAGAATATCGATGTCATTGTAGTAGGTTTTGTTCCCGCAGGCGTCCTCGAGGAAAATGTCGTGATGGAGGGTCACGCTGTAATCTGCCGGGATCGTATAACAGCCGTCTTCATCCGGCGTCATAAGCTCAATATTCCCGCCCGGGTATCTCTCGTGCCATACCTTGACGGGCAGCGCGTCCTCTACCCTGAACCGCAGGTCGCCCCAGTATTCCCCTTTCGTCTCCAGTTCCTTGCCGGTAGAAAGATGGATGGCCTTCGGCTTTTCGACGTCGGCGATCAGCTTCGGCGTGGAGACATAGGTCGTTCCCTTGAGGTTTTCGGCTTTTGCGTAGACATACCAGCTGCCATTTGCGTCATACTCCGCGATGTCTATGGTGGCTGTGGGAATATAGACGATCCAGACGCCCGGCTCCGGGTCCGGGTACTTGTATTCGCTCCAGTCGATTTTTCCCTGCGCATCCAGCTCCGCCAGCTCCTCCTGCGTGTAGCATACCGGTGAGCTGAAGTAGTGGCTGGGTATTACATCCGAGTTGATCTGTACAGCCACCGAATAGACGTTCTTGTCCGTTTTCTTGCTTACATCCGCAAGATAGTGCGGTTTGGCTGTATCCGCGTTGTATCCGAAGAAGTACTGACTCCGTCCCAGAATCAGCTCGACCCTCGGATACTCCGTGTTATACTCCAGCACGAGCGTCCGGCTTCTGTCGATCGGTCCTACCGGGAATCGTCCCATTTCTTTGTCATATGGAATCTCCGAATGATCCGCCTTGTCGGTCATTCGTACCGCCGCACCATCCGGCATCTTTATCGTGAGCACCAGATACTCGTTGTGCGCCAGCTCTGCCTCGGCGTATGTCGTCTGCTCATCCGGGCTTACGACTCTCACGCGGTGGCGCCGGTAGATCTTCACGGTCGCCGTGGCGGTGTTGCCCGCGTTGTCTGTCGCGACGACGGTATATTCCGCTCCCGCGTCATTGTTGCCGCCGTCGGGTGCGGGAAGAGAATAGAAAGAGTCTACTGCCTGCTCCACACCGTTGATGGTCACGGACTTGACGCCGGAGGACGCTTCGCCGCTCTTCGCTGGATCGCTCACGGTGAAGGTATACGCGCCCGGTCTTCCAACGATGACATCCTCGACGGTGTAGCTCTCGCCGTCATTCAAAACCTCCAGCACCGGCGCTGCCGTGTCCTTTTCCAGCAAATGATCGCACACGGCACAGTGCTTCTCCTGCACGCCCCAGTCACCGGGGATGTGCTTTCCGTTTTGCTTGGACATCTCCGCCGCCGGGTCGCGCGCCTGACAATCCTTATTCCTGCACGCCCAGATGTGGCATGACTGCCGGTTTACCCAGCCGAAGTCGTGATTTCCGTTGCAGGGGTCGTCGATCACTGTCATTTCCAGCACGTTGATCGCCCAGCCGTAGTTTTGTACATACGGAAGTGTCAGCAGCTGCATGTCGATGAGCCCATTCTCATCAGGGATCAGGGTTTCATAAAGGTTCCAGAAGTAAGAATATTCGTCATCGCGGCTGAGGGCGCGCGCCTCCAGCTTCAGCTGCACCAGCTTTCCCTTGTATGAGCCGATCCGGATCTGATCGTTCGTCGCGATCGACGGATCCGTCACGAGCTCCTCCGTATCGTAAACAATGTCGCCGAAGCCGATTGCCGACGCGCTCGAGTTGGTGACGCGGTATAGGGTCGACAGGTTCAGGGTAGCGTCGGTGATGGTGATGTTCTTTCCGTGGCACCAGCGGCCGCCGCCTATCGCCGCGCCGTAGTGTCCTGTCGCCGACACATGGCCGCCGGTGATGGTGATGTCATGAGCGGGAACATACTGACCTCCGCCGATGCCCGCGCAGTTGTATTGGCCGCGGGCGCTTACCCGTCCGCCGGAGATGACGATATCGCTCGCCGCGTTGATTCCGTCCATGTCCTGTCTCGTCGTCCAGCTGCCGCCGCCGATGCCCGCGCCGGTTGCCCCGCCTTGCGCGTCGATATTGCCGCCATAGATATAGATATGGCTGCCGCGCCCCTGAAAGCCTCCGCCAATTCCGGCCGCAAGCCTGCCGCCGCTGGCGTTTACCGTGCCGGAGTAGAAGTACAGACGCTCTCCGGCGCCTCCATGGATGGCGTTTCCAGAGTATCCAGAGTGTCCCCAGCTGCCGGCTCCTATGCCCGCGCCGTACTCGCCGCCGGTGGCATTGATGGTGCCGCCCCAGTAGTCGGGATTGCTCTGAGAGCCAAAGTGCATATTGACGCCGTGGCCGTACATATCCATGTTAAACATAGGGTCCCCGATATTGCGGATCGCCCAGCTCCCTCCGATGCCCGCCGCTCTGTAGCCGCCCTTGCAGGTCACCGTGGTGCCGGTGCGCGCCAGCACATACAGCTGCCCCTCGCTGCGGTTTTTCTGGATCGCCGCGCGGCCGTCGGCGCCTTGCAGGGAGCTGTTCTTGCCGATGAAATAGATATATGCCGAAGCCTTTTTGTTCAACTCTATGGCCGGCCCCTTGGAACTGGGACTCATCTCGATATTTACGCCGTCAATAAATACGTGCGGCGCGGTTTTATCTCCCTTGATGAATATCTTCTTATCCCATGCCCATGTGTCCCTGAGCTTATCGGGAACGGACGAGTAGATATAGTAGCTCCTACTGTCCTTAATGGATATGTCCGATGTCCGGTTGTACACGTCAATGCTCACGTCGTACTTTGGTATGGTATCCATCGGCCCGTCCGCTGCCAATACTGTTGTCGGAAGCATGGTCAGCACCATGCAGCACAGCAGCAGGATGCTAAGTATTCGTTTCTTCATTGGCTTTTCTCCTCCTGTTCTTGCGGGTCGGGCTTGTCCGTCCCGTCTTTTTCCTGGTTTTCCCTGATTCTGAGCCGGAAGCACAGCGCGGTGATCGCCGCTGCCGCGGCAAAGGAGACAACGGCCACCAGCACATAGCCGCCCGCGTCCTCCCGCAGCAGCATCGCGCCGAACACGCCCCATGCGGCTGTCTGTCCCCGCACTATAAGTGCGTCCGCCGCCCCGGCAAGTGCCGTGAATAACATCAGGCAGAAAGCGGAGAGGCTTATTGCCTCGCGCCGCTGCCTCCGACGGGTGTTTTCCCGCACCCGCTGCTTGACGAGTGTGACCCGCCTTGCGGTATCGTACATATCGTTTGAACCTCCTCTCTGGATTTTTTGAAATGTGGCTTAAAAAACCCTTCACTTATATAGGTACAAAAAATCGAAAAAACTCTCACCCAAAACGCAAAATTTTTCAAAAAAATTTGAGAGCCGCCAAAAAGCAGCTCTCAGGGGGTGGATATTCGGTTATTGATTCTGTGATAATCGGAAAACGGACAATCTTCCCGCCGCCACCAGCAGCACCGGCAGGGCGTAGGCGATGTACTGCGCCGCGCCGCCGTAAGCAATGAGCAGATTGTATATGGCATGGAATGTTATCGCCGCGCCGAGCAGCCCGCACGTGCCGGCTATTTTAAGCCACGTCCGCTGCCACGTATACGCCAGCCCGCCGCCCACGATCAGTCCGCAGAGGACGTGCATCGCTCCCGTGCCGAAGCCACGGAAGAAGATGAAGGAGAAGCGGTCCGCGCCGTTTTGGATGAGATAGCAGACGTTTTCAAAGGTGGCGAAGGCGAGGGCAATCGTGATGGCGGCGGGCTTGATTTTATCTCCCTCCGGCTCGAACACCAGAAGATAGAACACCAGCGGAAGCAGCTTCATCATTTCCTCCACCACCGGCGCGATCTCCGCCGTGGCGGCAAGGGCATCTGCCTGACACACCGCCGCAAGGAAGGTGTTGATATAGGCCGAAAGCAGGCACACCCCCATCCCGGCAATGCAGAACAGGAAGAAGCGGAGCTGCCGCCTGCCCATGCACAGAGCGGCCACCAGTAGGGGAGATACCATGCAGAGGAAGATGTTTTCGATGTAGGTCATGCTTCCACCGCCTTTCTCGTGGCGGGCAGCAGCCCCAGAATGGCGAGCGTCAGCAGCATATCGCACCAGAAGGTGGGGCTGGCCGGAGAGGTGTTGGGCCAGAAGCAGCCCACCGTCCACAGCAGATATTCCGCAAACACAAAGCACAGCACGCCGATGTGGAAATACCGCATATTCCGCGCCGTATCCGTCTGCCCGTTGGCGTAGACCAGCCCCCGAATGGCGCAGAAGGAGAGCCATATCATCATGCCGCACCAGATCAGGTTGGAGAGAATGTCCCCGAAGGTGCAGTAGAACACCAGCAGCGGCACGCCGAACGCAGGCGCGAACCACGCCCTGCGGCAGCGGAAGCTGCGCTTGTCCTGAGTGGCGAGCATTACTTGCAAAATGCGCAGGAAGATGAGGCTGGCCACCCAGCCGAACTCCGACACATAAAAGACCTGCGGCGTGGTATCGAACAGCAGCAAATACAGCGTCCAGTAGAGCGCGCCGAGGGCAAAGCAGCCATAGAAGCACAGCAGCAGAAAATACGCCTGCCTGCGGCTTTTCCGGTAGGATATGCCCGAAAGCACCGCGCCCACGAACGTGACCAGCAGTTGCAGCAGGTTCTCAATCAGCTCCATGCGCATCCTCGCTTTCCCTGTCCTGCCCGTCCTCGCGGTTCATCTGCCGCAGCCGGAAGCACAGAACGGTCACGCACACGCCGAGTAAAAACGCCAGCAGCCCGATGACGATGTATCCCAAAGCAGCGCCGCCGTGAAAGATGCTTGCCGCCGTTTCAAAGCCGGAGTAGTCGCCGGTCTGGATGCTTGCGGCAATGCCGGGCATGGCGAGGGACGCGCCGATGAGCAGCGCAAGGCACGCCGCCACAGCGGAAGCCATGGTGATCGTATTGCGCCGCCGCCGTTTTTCCTGCTCAATTTGGGCGATGCGCCGCTTTGCCTCCGCGACGCGCTCCTCATGACTCAGCATTTGTGATTCCCTCCCGTTCCAGCAGCCTTCGCAGGCTCTCTTTTCCGCGATACACCATGTTGGTGATCTGTTTTACCGTTTTTCCCGTGACCTCCGCCGCCTGCGCGTAGCTCATATCCTCAAAATAGGTGAGATACAAAACCTCCCGATAGTCCGGGTTCATTTCGCTCATGCAGAAATGCAGGATGCGGTTTCGCTCCTCCGTCCGGATGACCTCCTCCGCCAGCAGCCGTCCGTCCGGCTCGCCGGTCAGCGCATCGAGGCTGAACAATGGCTTCCGTTTGCTCTTATGGCGCAGCGCCATGTGCCGCGCCGCCTTATAGAGATACGCCTTGAAGCCGCCGTCCCGTATCTTCGGCTTTTTGGTGAACAGATAGGCGAAAACATCCAGCATCAGCTCCTCTGCCTCGTGAACGTCATGCAGATAGCCGTCGATATACAAGGTCAGGGGGTCGCCAAATTTTTTCATCAGGACCTCCAGCCCCGCGTCGTCGCCGCTTAGATATTGGCGGTATAAGCTCTCGTCGCACGCCATGCCGTTCACTTCCTTTTTGCGGATGCCTCCAATGCAGAGGGGTATCCGTCAGGTGCTTGCCCTGCCGGAATCGCGGCGCTGTTCCTGAAAGCGCGGGTCAGACGGCTTTTCCGCGTTTTCCGGGATCGCCCATGAGCGCCCGAACCGGGACGCGCCGGGGATCCGCCCCTCGGCGCAATATTGGTTGACCCGCCGCTCTGACACGCCCCAACGGTAGGACGCCTCCCGAATGGAGATATAGCCCTTGATCCCGTTCATACCGCACCTCCGCATGGATAATACTCAACACGATACATTATATACGAATATCCGAAGAAACACAAGGCATCCGGCGAAGTGTTCAGAGAAATGTTACGGATAAAAGCGGTATTTTTTGAAAAAATACTCCGAAATCTGGCCAAAACGCCCTGTTCGGATTGTAGTATGGGTAGAGGGGGGAATACGGGGGTACGGACGGGGGCAAGAAAGCGGCAAGCAATGCAAAGCGGTACCCACTTTGCAAAAACAGGCGGATTCCGTTTACACGGAGCCCGCCTGTTTCATGCTTGTTGGGGCGCTGCCCCAATCCCCGCAGAACACAAAAACTGTGTTCTGGAACGATGGATAAATCCATCGGCTGCGCGATTTTTCAAATCGCTTGTGGGCGGGCAGCTCAGCGCTGCTCCGCCTCTTTTTCCCGTCGTTCATTCGCTTCCTCCTGCTCCTTGTCCAGCTCCAGAATACGGTCGATATTGGCCTTGGCCGTCAGCAGCTCTTTCATTTCCTCACGGGCTTTTCGGTAGTCGGCGTAGGCCGCTTTCTTCTCCGCCAGCAGCTCGGCGTACTCGGTATTCAGCGCCTTGATGGTGGGCAGCTTCTTGAAGCCCAGTCCATCAAAATAGTTCTTTGCGGCCTTGTGGATCGTGATCTCGCTTTCATGCTCTGCAAGAAATTTCTTGGAGTACCCGGCCTTGCGATAGGCAACGTAGGTATCGCGGGTCTTGGCGTAACCCACGATATGCTCCCGCAGCACGGCAATCTCGGCCATGCGCTTTTCCGCAGCCTTGATCCTTGCGGAAAGCTCATTGAAGTGAGCGGACGCTGCCGCCGCTTTCTCTGAGAGAACGGCGTAATCTAAAAGCTCATGGTCTTGCAGATAGGCCACCGTCTGTGCCATCTGTTTCAGGTTGAACAACGTCGCCCAACGCGCATAACCGGCACCCTTGCCCGCGCGTAACTTGGCCTGAATGTCCACCAGCAGATTCCCGCTGCGCTTTTCCGGTTTGACCGGCGCGGCGGCGTTCTTTCGTGGCGTATGCGCCTTTTCACCTGCAATCACCGCGCGGAGATCTGCGGGAGTATAACCGTCGCCGAGGGTATCCATGCGAATGGATTTTTTCTGTTCGCCGCCTAACAGGGACGGGACTTTCTTGCCCTTGACCTCATACCCGGCCTGCCGCAGCAGCTCCAGCAGCGCTTCAAAGCTGTCGGGATTTTGTGCCAGCGCATCGTCAATGGCCGCGCAGATTCGCTCCCGGTGGGAGGGCTTCTTTTTGTCGCCCAGCCACTTGTTGTAGCTCTTGCCGTGGCGCTTCGGATTCTCCACGATGGAGTAGCCGTTCTCGATGCAGATGGTATCGTTGAGCCGCCGCACGGCGCGGCTGCTGCCCCAAAAGTTTCTGAATTTCCGGGTCTGGCTGAGTGCGGTGGAGTTCCAGATCACATGATTGTGAATATGGGCTTTGTCGATATGGGTGCAGACGATATAGGCGTGATTGCCCTTGGTGAAGCGCTTGGCCAGCTCACAGCCCAAACGGTTCGCGTCCTCCGGTGTGATCTCTCCGGGAACAAAGGATTGCCGTAGATGGTAGGCGATCACATCATCCTCGCCGCGCACTCTGCCGGTCTTTTGGGTGTATTGATTTTTGGCGAAAAGGAACTCGGCGTCGGCGATCCTACTGTCGCATTGCCAGCTCGTAATCAGCCTGCCGCCGTCTGTCTTTTGCGGATTTTCGGTGTAGTCGATGATAGCGCTGATGGCCGGTCCCGTCAAGATTTATGCGCAAATTTATTTGCAGGCTCCGGCTGAATGAAGTC
>OITM01000553.1_pt1 | contig 9920 bp, 7 predicted proteins | sample 1586711 | NCBI WGS metagenome assembly OITM01 (sample SAMN02675049, study PRJEB24791) | human gut metagenome, SKBSTL061 | isolation source: stool | host: Homo sapiens | place: USA
AAATTGAGGATCTTTTCGTCATATGTAGGAACTATTTCCTCGAAAAACATAGTTTGGATATTTCAAAAGGGTGCAGTCTGGAACAGTTCCTCAAGCAGGCAGAAATTGATGGAATTGGTATTGCGTATTCCACGGAAGCACCGTATATCTACGCGGTTGATGTAGCTTATCATGAGGGCGGCCTGAATTATGGGGGAAAGGATGAGACGATAACAAAGATCGCCCAAAAGTGTATCCGAACAGCGCTCTGCCTGTATGGCTATTTCTGCATGTCTACTGGGGAAGTGCTTTTCGTATCTCCCAAAATAACTCCTGCCATCGAAACGGCTTTAGTTCCTCTCTTTGATGAGATTTCTAAACTACTTCATGACAACGGGCTGAACATAAAGGCAATCCTGCATTGCAATGATAGTTTTAGCTCCGAGGTCATGTATCCAGTGGTAGAAAAGGCATCAGCTGTGGCAGACACTTCAGAATTATTCATGAGGGGACTTCAGCTTTATAATCTGGCCACAAAAGTTGAACCAAAGCGGGATGAAATCTCTTCGGTTACGACCACACAATGCAAATTGAAGCCTACTTCGGTGGCACCAGCAGATAACCAGGAGTGGAAGGCAATTCGTAGGATTCCTGATTGGGCTATTGCACCAAATCAGAATAACCATAGAATTATTCGAGCTTTTTTGCAACTTCAGAAGGAACGTGGCTTTGTGTGTAGGCCAGAGTTGGAAGCTCGTTGCCAGGATCCCGAGGGTCACGCAGATGTGTATGTAAAGGATTTTAGAGGGAACTTCGCATCGATGAAAACGGATGCTGGCAAGAGCCACGGCAAGGTGTTCAGAGATGACGGATATAACATAACGATTTGCCCTGAGGTATTAGCGACGATTGAGCAGTACAGATCACTTTTTGAGACATGATTGTCTAGGCAGACAGAAAGATTTGATTTTGCATAATGACCTTATGACGGAGATACTTTCCATTAGGCTTACGGGAGGATTCTGCAATGGCTCATGATATAAAAAAACGATCTGCAAGCCATATTTACTATGGCGTACATATGGTAACTGGCGAGATCATGCACATCTCTCAGGTACCAAGCGGTCAGAAATGCAACTGTGTATGTGCTGCCTGCGGACAACCCTTTGAAGCGAGAAAGGGCACTATTCGGTGCCATCACTTTGCTCATGTCTCCAACTATGAGTGCATGTATTCCAGTGAGGTTGCCATCTATAAGGCTTTGGCAGCTGAATTGGAAAAGACCGATTGTTTGACCCTTCCCCCTGTGATGCTGCACTTCCCTGCACGGTCCAAAGATGAGCTGCTCCAAAACGTCAAAACTGTCCGTGTTGACTCTGTGGAGTTCAAATGCGAGCCGCTTGCCTATCCGCCCCTCCTGACGATCAAAGCACAGGGTAGTTGCTTACGCATCCTCCTTGACTTCAACCATTATTATGACAGTGAGGATCTCGCTTCGTTGGCTACCGAGGCGAAGAATGACGGTTACTCACTGCTCAAGTATGCTATGCCGAAGTTGGACGAGGATCAGGAATTTACACCTGATCGCATTATGACCATTCTGAAGAATTATGAGAAAGCGGAGTGGGTATTCAGTCGTCTTGAACAGCACTGGAAAGAGAAATACTATGCGATAGCCATTGAGCCTGAAGGACATGGGAGCGGATACCATTGCCCCATCTCCATTGGCCGTTACAAAGGGAAATACTCGGCAAGGTGGGTCGATTGCGCATACTGCAGATTCAATGTGGCTGAGCCTCCAGCCTGCCTCTGTGTCGCCAAGGCCGGCATCCAGAAGAAAGAAGACTTCAAGAGAGATTTGCAAGATCGGCTATCCGACATCGATAAGATCAGGAGAACGAATGAAGAAGAGATCCTGCTGCGCGAAGAGCGAGAAAGATATTTCGAACGAAGATCAGTCTATACTCGTCCAACACCGTATGCTGCTAGGCATGTGGTCCCATCCGGTCCTACGCAAGAGGAGCTGGATGTGGAATATATCCGGATCTGCCAGAGCTATGACCCGACCTCTGATGAATGGACAGTGGATCGCTACAATCGGCGATGGATCATGTGTACGGTTTGCGGCCGAATTAAGCAGGATGCGCAGATGTCCTATTACGGTGGCAAGGGAGGTGCAAACCGGGGAGTCTGTGCCGATTGTTCACGAAATGGTCGTAGCTAATCCACATAGCTGGCTTGATATTATTCGCATGATGGTGTATTATTAACTTGATACTTGATAGTTTTACAGCTGCGTACTTTGGCAGCCATTTAGAGGTTCTGCCACGACAGGGCCTCTTTGTTTTATGTGAGGTGTCAAGATGGATTATATGACCATAAGCGAAGCAGCAACTAAATGGAACCTATCTAACAGGCGTATTCAAACGCTTTGCTCTCAAGGGCGGATACCGGGCGCAGAGCGTGCTGGTTATTGTTGGCTCCTTCCGAAAGAAGCAGAAAAGCCAGTGGATGCCAGAATAAAGAGCGGAAAGTATATCGGTTACTCCGAGAAATATAAGAAACCCGGAAAGAAGAACGCCACTGATGGGCTGGAGGGTAAGGCATGAACGGCCAAGGAAAACTTCTTACTCATTATTTGAAAAATGCGGACAAGCTGATCATTCCTGTCTATCAGCGAAACTATGATTGGCGCGAGGAGCACTGTAAAAAGCTGTACCAGGATCTTGTTCGGACGATCCAAAACAAGAAGCGGTGGCACTTCTTTGGCGGCATCGTGTCTGTAAGCGACCCTATGGGCAGTAGTTCTGACTACCTCGTCATTGATGGCCAGCAGCGCATTACGACCGTTTCCCTGCTCCTTTTGGCTATGGCCAACCTGATCAAAGATGGAAAGGTTGTTCCTGAGGACGATACTCTTTATGCGCAGATCACCAAGAAATATTTGGTGGATGAGATTAACCCCAAGAACCGAAAGGTCAAATTGAAACCTATCAAGGGTGACCAGGACGCATACGATCGCCTCTGGGGTGATCCGGCCGATTTTGATCGTTCATCAAAGTTTTCCTGCGAAGCTGAAGTCGTCTCTTTTCCGCTTGAATCGTTTTGAAAGCAGCGTCACAAGACCGTTTCTGATGGAAGTAATGAGGCTACAGGAAAGCAGCCTCTTAACCTTGGATGAGGTTGCCGAAATTTGCAGAATCGTAGAATAATTCTTATATGCATCAAGTTCTGATAATCAGCAACTATCGGAAGTTTGGAGGATAATCGCATGGCAGCAGTCTTATCGAAAAGGAAGATGACTGAAGAGGATATCAAGCTTCAGTTTATTACGCCTGCCATAACAAAAAAGTGGGCGCTTAGTCTTATTACAATGGAGACAAGAATTACAGATGGACAAATCAACTTGAGAGGAAATATGGTCTCCCGCAAGGAAGCCAAGAAAGCAGACTATATTCTTTATTTGAACGAAAGCACTCCGATTGCAATCGTTGAGGCGAAAGATAACAAGCATGCTGTCGGAGATGGGCTGCAGCAGGCAATGCAATACGCCATAATGATGGACATTCCATTTGCCTACAGTTCTAATGGTGATGGTTTTATGGAGCATGATTTCCTCACCGGAGAAGAGCGCAGCATTTCTATGGAGGATTTTCCAGCTCCTGATGCTCTCTATGCGAGATTCAAGGCTGGAGCCAACCATGGAGAAGGGCTCACACAGCAAGAGGAATCCATCATTCGGCAGCCGTTCTATTCAGGGCAGAATACATATCCCCCTCGCTATTATCAGCGTAACGCTGTCAATAGGACTCTTGATGCGATTGCCAGAGGTCAAGATCGCATCTTGCTGGTGATGGCCACAGGTACAGGCAAAACCTATACTGCATTCCAAATTGTATATCGCCTTCTAAAGAGCGGAATGAAGAAAAAAATATTGTATTTGGCTGATCGTAACATCTTGGTCGATCAATCAATCCAACAGGATTTTGCTCCGCTCGAAAAAACGATTCATAAAGTCAATTTTGTGAAGGACGATCCTCTTACGATTACCTCGCACGAGATATTCTTTTCACTCTACCAACAACTTGCGGGAAAAGACGATGACGATACAGAAGATGGGGATGAGACTGTCGAACGTCTTGCTCAGCTGTTCAGCAAAGACTTTTTCGATCTCGTAATCGTTGATGAGTGTCATCGCGGCTCAGCCAAGAAGGAAAGCAATTGGCGGAAGATCTTGGAGTATTTCTCCTCGGCAACCCAGATTGGCATGACCGCAACCCCAAAAGAGACTAAGTATGTTTCCAACATAGATTATTTTGGCGAGCCGGTATATGTCTATAGCCTGAAAGATGGCATCGAGGATGGTTTTCTGGCGCCTTTCAAAGTCATCAATATAACGACCGACATTGGCGATGGTTGGCGCCCACGGAAAGGTCAACTTGATATTTACGGGCATGAGATCCCTGACCGAATTTATAATAACAGGGATTATGACTATAACATCATAATTGAAGACCGCATTGTCCAAGTCGCAAAAGAAATAACAGACTACCTCAAAGCGACTGATCGGATGTCCAAAACCATTGTGTTCTGCGCAACAGAAGATGCTGCACTTCGTATGAGAAATGAGCTCGCAAGGCAGAATCCTGATATGATGCAAAAGTATCCCGACTATGTTGTACGCATTACCGGCAACGATACTTTTGGCAAGGATAAACTCGACTACTTCATTTCGGTCGGGTCGAAAACGCCGGTCATTGCAACGACATCTAAGCTGTTGTCAACTGGAGCCGACTGCAAGATGACAAAGCTCATCGTTTTAGACGAGTGGATCAACTCAATGACTGAGTTTAAGCAGATTATCGGAAGAGGCACAAGAATACGCGAAAAAGATGGAAAGACCCATTTTATAGTTATGGACATTCGCGGTGTTACAGCCCTTTTTGCTGATCCTGATTGGGATGGCCCGATTGAAATTGATGAAGATTATGGGAGAGAAAAGCGTGGTCCCTGTCCTCCTGGACCTAAACCAAATCCCGACCCTGACCCAGTTGATCCACCATATCCACCAGAAGAAAAGCCCATTGTTGATGAAAATGGGTGTCGTGTCCGCATAATCAATAAAACGGTCTCTGTGTATGATACGAATGGGAAACTCCTGCGGCAGGAGAGCATCGTCGATTACACCAAAACGAATATTATTGGTACATACGCTTCCCTCGACAACTTTATTCGGCAGTGGACATCCGAGGAAAAGAAAAAGAAGATTCAAGAATTGTTGGCCAGCAAGGGGATTGACCTTGAAGCACTGAAAGCGGATCAGCATATGAGCGATGTAGATGACTTCGATTTCATCTGCCATGTTGCCTTTGACAAAAAGCCACTTACCAGAAAAGAGAGAGCCAACAATGTGAAGAAGCGGGATTTCCTCAGCAAGTATAGCGGGGTGGCAAGAGAAGTCTTGGAAGCGCTTCTGGATCAGTATATGAATGTCGGAATCTACGAGTTAGAGCATGAAGCTATTCTGACAACTCCACAATTCGCAAAATTTGGGAAGATCCAGAGGATATTCAAGTTCTTCGGCGGCGAGGATAAGTATAACGAAGCTGTTCATGAACTTGAGAATGAATTATATGAGGCGGGTTAATCATGAGTAGTTTAACAGGTTTTGTAAAGCGCATTCGGGACATCATGTGGAATGATGCGGGAGTGAATGGTGACGCTCAGCGCATTGAGCAGATGGCCTGGATCCTTTTCTTGAAAGTCTACAATACAAAGGAAGAGGAATGGCGATATACAGATCGGCCCTATACATCAATTATTCCAGAAGAATGCCGCTGGAATAACTGGGCCGCTGATGATAAGTCGGGTAAGGCGATGACGGGCGACACGCTTCTTGATTTTGTGAATAATAAACTCTTCCCAACTCTGAAGGGGCTTAATGTGACTGCAGCAACACCCATCAAAAAAGCTATTGTCAAGACAACCTTTGAGGATGCGAACAATTACATGAAGGACGGCGTTTTGCTGCGCCAAGTGATCAATATCATCGATGACCTGGATTTGGATGATTACGAGGAGAGCCATGCGTTTGGGGAAATATATGAGTCCATTTTACGGGAACTCCAGAGCGCCGGATCCTCTGGTGAATTCTATACGCCTCGTGCTGTGACTGATTTTATGGCGAAGACAATTAAACCGAAGCTCGGCGAAAAGGTCGCAGACTTTGCGTGCGGCACAGGGGGCTTTCTGACTAGTTGGTTGAATGAACTGAGTAAGCAGGTCGTAACGGCAGAAGACCAGCAGGAGTATGCAACCTCTATTTATGGGATTGAGAAGAAGCCTTTCCCGTATACTCTGTGCATCACGAACATGCTGCTACACGGTATTGATGTTCCGATGGTGTATCATGACAACTCACTTCTACGGGATGTGCTTGATTATACCGAGGAAGATCAGTTCGATGTAATTCTTATGAATCCCCCTTACGGCGGACATGAAAAAACAGAGGTCAAGAATCACTTTCCTGCAGATCTTGCAAGTAGTGAAACTGCCGACCTCTTCATGTCCGTGATTATGTATCGGCTCAAACAGAATGGCCGTGCCGCTGTCATTCTCCCCGATGGTTTCCTGTTCGGCACTGATAATGCAAAGATTGCAATTAAGGAAAAACTGCTATCTGAATTTAACCTTCACACTATTATACGCATGCCGCATAGCGTTTTTGCACCGTACACCTCTATCACGACAAATATTCTGTTCTTCGATCGGACGCATCCCACGACGGAAACTTGGTTCTACCGCTTGGATATGCCGGAAGGATATAAGAACTTCTCCAAGACGAAGCCCATGAAGCTGGAGCATTTTGCTCCGGCCGTTGAGTGGTGGGACAATCGTGAGGAGATCACTATTGGCGGCTTTGACAAGGCGAAGAAATACTCTGTTGAAGAGCTGAAGGCGCGGAATTACAATATTGATCTCTGCGGCTATCCTCATGAAGAGGAGGAGATCCTTCCGCCGAAGGAACTGATTCTGCAGTATCAAGAAAAACGGGCCAGCCTGAATGCTGACATTGACCGCATCCTTGCCCAGATCACCGATATCCTTGGCATTGACATCACGGAGGAGGCCGCCGAATGACTGCGCAGCAACTGAAAAACTCCATTCTCCTGATGGCTGTTCAGGGCAAGCTTGTGCCGCAGGACCCAAATGACGAACCCGCTAGCGTTTTGCTGGAACGCATCCATGCAGAGAAAGAGCGGCTCATCAAAGAGAAGAAAATCAAGCGCGAAAAGAACCCCTCCGTCATCTTCAAAGGTGCCGATAATACTCCTTATGAGAAAATCGGCGATGAAGTGCGGTCGCTGGCAGATGAGGTACCGTTCGACATCCCCGATTCGTGGGAGTGGGTGCGGCTCATTGATGTCTGTGAGTACATCCAGCGTGGAAAGTCACCGAAGTATTCTCCAATCAAAAAGTACCCCGTTGTCGCCCAAAAGTGCAATCAATGGAGCGGTTTTTCGATTGAAAAGGCACAGTTTATTGAGCCGAATTCTCTGTCCTCCTATGGGCCTGAGCGTCTTTTGCAGGACAACGACCTAATGTGGAACTCTACTGGCCTTGGCACACTTGGACGAATGGCTATTTACAAAACCACAGCTAATCCGTATGAGCTGGCTGTTGCTGATAGCCATGTCACCGTTATACGCCCTCTGAAACAGTTTGTTCTCCCGGAATACTTGTACTACTACTTTGCCAATCCAAGCGTACAAAGCGTTATAGAAGATCAGGCAGACGGTACTACGAAGCAGAAGGAACTTGCCACAGCGACCATCAAAGCGTATCTAACACCAATTCCTCCCCTTGATGAGCAACGCCGTATTTTGGCGAAACTGTCGGAAGTCCTACCAGTAGTGAAGAACTATGGCGTAGTATACGATGAAACCACAGCAATGCAGGAAGCCTTCCCTGAGTCCCTCAAGAAGTCGATTTTACAAGAGGCAGTCCAGGGCAAGCTGGTACCGCAAGACCCATCTGACGAGCCTGCAGAGGCTCTGCTGGAGCGTATCCGGGCGGAGAAGCGGCGGCTCATCAAGGAGGGCAAAATCAAAAAGGACAAGCACGAATCCGTCATTTTCAGACGGGATAATTCTCATTATGAAAAGCGTGGCTCAGAAGAGGTTTGCATCGACGATGAGATACCATTTGAAGTGCCGCCCTCTTGGGCTTTAATAAGGTTGGACGACATAGGCATCTATAGAAAGGGACCCTTCGGCAGCAGCTTAACCAAGAGTATGTTCGTACCAAAGGGTGCTGATACAGTAAAAGTGTATGAGCAAAAGAACGCTATTCAGAAGGACCACACTCTCGGAACATATTATATTACCCGCCAATATTACGAATCAAAAATGAGAAGTTTCACAGTCGAGCCGGGTGATATTCTTGTTAGCTGTGCAGGAACCATCGGGGAAACTTATGTCCTACCAGAGCAGATTGAGCTTGGCATTATAAATCAGGCTCTTATGCGAATGACAATTTTTGTGCCGATAGACTTGGATTACTTTCTCCTGTATTTCGACTATGTCCTAAAACAGACGGCAAAAGAGAGCAGTAAGGGTTCCGCCATAAAGAACATACCGCCATTCGAAATATTCAAGAAACTGATTCTGCCGCTCCCGCCATTAGAGGAGCAAAAACGCATAGTCGAGAAAGTGCGTGAACTCGAAAGTCTCTGCAATTCGCTATGTTCATAAACTCATTATTCTCATTATGAGAAGTTGGACGGTGTGGAGCGGTGTATCGATGATGAACTGCCGTTTGAGATACCTGATTCGTGGGTATGGGTGCGCCTTGGAACTGTTTTGGAAATTGCACGAGGAGGTTCGCCCCGGCCAATTCAGCAATATCTTACAACCGAGCCAGACGGGATAAACTGGATCAAAATCGGCGATACGGATAAAGGCGGAAAGTACATTTACAAAACGAAGGAAAAAATCCGCCCGGAAGGGGTTACAAAAAGTCGTATGGTCCATAGTGGCGACTTTTTACTCACAAATTCAATGAGCTTCGGACGTCCCTATATTCTCAAAACTGATGGCTGTATCCACGACGGTTGGCTCGTTTTGTCAAATAGATTTGATTGCTACTCTGTGGATTTCATTTACTACATTCTTTCATCGCCGTTTGCATACTACCAGTTCTGCGATAGCGTTAGTGGTGCTGTGGTAAAAAACTTGAACAGCGATAAAGTGGCAAATGCGCTATTTCCGCTTCCTCCGCTCGCCGAGCAGCACCGCATTGTCCAGCGAATCGAGGAACTGCTCCCGCTGGTCAAAGGGCTGTAAAAGGAACACGGTATAATATCATAGTGAAAGGAGGTCTTTCACTATGATAGAAGAATTTGAAAGACACTTGAGAGGCACAAACCTCTCTGAAAACACGATATCCTCGTACCTTTTTGCCCTTCGGCAATACAGCTCACAGTACGACGGTATCACAAAAAAGAACCTGCGGGCATACAAGGTGTGGTTGATTGAAAATTACAAGCCCAAGACTGTCAATCTGCGTCTGAGGGCAATCAACTGCTACCTGGAGAGTATCGGCAAAGAGAGCTGGAAAATGCCGTTTGTACGAGTGCAGCAGAAAGCCTTTCTGGAAAATGTCATCAGCGAGGCCGACTACGAGTATTTCAAAACCTGTCTCAAACGAGATGACGAGCTGTTTTGGTATTTTGTAATACGCTTTCTGGCTGCAACCGGCGCACGGGTCAGCGAGCTCATACAGATCAAGGTGGAACACATCAAGCTGGGGCATTTGGATCTGTATTCGAAGGGTGGAAAACTCCGGCGAATATACATACCCAAAGCTCTGCAGAATGAAGCCCTTTCTTGGCTGAACGATAAGCACCAAGAAAGCGGCTTCATTTTTTTGAACAAATATGG
>OITM01000560.1_pt1 | contig 9814 bp, 11 predicted proteins | sample 1586711 | NCBI WGS metagenome assembly OITM01 (sample SAMN02675049, study PRJEB24791) | human gut metagenome, SKBSTL061 | isolation source: stool | host: Homo sapiens | place: USA
CCCTTCAACGAGGACAAAGGCACCGGCCTGCTCCGCCACTGCCTGCTCCGCCGGGGCGTCGCCACCGGTCAGGTGATGGTGGTGCTGGTCACGGCCCAGCCCGTGCTGCCCGGCGCGAAGAACTTCGTGAAAGCCCTGCTGGCCGAGGCCGAAAAGCGGGGCGTCCCCGTCACCACCGTCGTACAGAACTACAATCCCCGCCGCACCAGCGTCGTTCTGGGCGAGGACGAAAAAGTCCTCTACGGCAAGGGCTTCATCCTCGACACCCTCTGCGGCAAGACCTACGCCCTCAGCCCCCGCAGCTTCTATCAGGTGAACCCCGTCCAGACCGCCGTGCTCTACGGGCTGGCCGTCGATGCCGCCCACCTCACCGGCAAAGAAGTCGTCCTCGACGCCTACTGCGGCATCGGCACCATCGGCCTGACGGCCTCTGACAAGGCCCGGCAGGTGGTGGGCGTGGAAGTGAACCGGGACGCCGTCCGGGACGCCATCGGCAACGCAAAGCACAACGGCGTGAAAAACGCCCGCTTCTTTGCCGCCGATGCCACCCAGTGGATCACAGAAGCGGCGGCCGCCGGGCAGAGAGCAGATGTCATTTTCATGGACCCGCCCCGCGAAGGCTCCACCCCCCAGTTCATCGAGAGCGTGGCCCGCATGGCCCCCAAACGGGTGGTCTATGTCAGCTGCAATCCTGAGACCATGGCCCGTGATCTTGCCCTCCTGACCGCCAAAGGCTACCGCGCCGAGGGCTTTACCCCTGTTGATCTCTTCCCCCAGACCGCCCATTGTGAGGTGGTCGGCGCGCTGACCAGATCACAGAAGTCCAAAGGGTGAAACAAGCCACAATGAATGGATATTTTTATGTATTAACGGCCATTGACCTTTTTGTGTTGAGCTTCATGTGCATCCTCACAAAGCTCAGCGAGTCCCTGAACAAAAAGCAGAAGCAGGGATTTTTCTTTGCCTTTGCGCTGATCGCGGTGATCTCGGTGCTGGAGGTGGTGACACTGGCGGTGGATGGCACCCCGGCGGGCTACCGCTGGCTGAACATCCTGTCCAACTATCTGGGGTTCGGCCTGTCCCCGGGAGTGTGTCTCTGCCTTGTGTATGTCATGGACCGGAAAAAGAGGATGAACCGCTGGTTCAGGGCGGCGGTGTGCTGCGAGGCGTGCTACCTGCTGTTCCTTGCTCTGTCCATCCCCGCCGGGCTGGTGTTCTCCGTCAGCGCCGACAACATTTATTCCCGCGGGCAATACTTCTATATTTATATCATCATGTACTTTGCGGCCATCGTGTATCTCTCAGTGTCCACCTTCGTCACGGCGCGGGAATTCCAGAACCGCAGCCGGGCGCTGATCTACCCTCTGATGTTCTTTCTGCTCATTGAGACCATCATTCAGGTGACACTGCCGGAGCTTCACGTTACATGGCTGTGCGTTACCCTGTTGTCGGTGCTGTACTTTATCTACTGCAGCGAGATGTGGAACCAATTGGATGCCCTTACCGGGCTGCTGAATCAGAACAGCTATCTGAACCGCACTGCTGAGATGCGCCGCCGCGGCGGGGTGCTGGTGGTGTTCGATGTGGACGACTTCAAGCCATGCCTCAAGCAATCCTTTTTTCATTTCTATTTTAGCACTTTTCATAATTTCTTACTTTAGCAATAACAGACGATCCATTCTTCTTTATACCAATCTCGTCCAACACCAATACATCAGGATATTTTGTCACCCATTCCGGAAAATAATTTGTTGTCAGAACAACAGTAAAATCACCTTGAAAATAATCCCCTCTGACCAACGCCTCGTAATACTGTAACTGCCATTCCGGGATGTCATCAAACACCATTACATCAACATTTGTATCAATATGTTCCAAGAAACTTTTAAGACTTGATGATCTGACATCATAAAAAACACTACGCTTGTTTTCGCACATTTGAAGTGCCAACTGAGTTTTTCCACACCGAGGAGCTCCTACTAATAGTATTACTTTCATATCATTCACAATTTAAGTTTATCACATTCTTCTGGAAAAAGTTCTTCAAGAGGTTTGCCTAAATACTCAGCAATAATTTTCTTCTTTACCAACGGAGGTTCTGTCTTACCTGCAACCCAATTGTACACACTAATAGTTGATGAACACGTTAACTCAGCTATCTTTTTAATTTCTTCCACTTTCAAATTGGGAAGACTATTCACATACTCACTAAACAGCATATCTATTAATATTTTAAAGATTTATAATTCTGTTTACCGTTTAATTATTATATTTACAATGAAAATTTATCTTTCACAATGCAAATATAGATGTTTTTTCAATAAACTCAATATGAAATGTAGAATTTATTTCAAATAATTGTATGAGAATAATAGATCAGTTAGATAAATACATGAGCTTTAAAGGAATAAACGACAATCAAGTTACAAAAAAGTGTGGCTTGTCTGTGGGTTTATTAGGTAAAGCACGGAAAGGAGAAAGTGATTTAGGCAAAAAAGCAGTAGATAAAATATTGAATTTTTATCAAGATATAAATAGAACTTGGCTTCTTACAGGAGAAGGGAATATGCTACAAGACTGCATGATTAAAAAAGAATTTCCTAGTACAGAAAAGATTGAAGTTTCAGCTGAAGCTTGGAACGTTATCAAACAACAAGCAGAAAGCCTAGCCAAGCAATCTGAAATATTAGCTTCAAAAGAAAAGCAAGTAGAAGAGTTAATCTCCCTTTTGAAAAAAGTCAATGTCCCAATGGATGGCAATGTCAAATGTGCCGCTGTAAGCGGATCAGATTTGGTGGAATAGAATATATAGTTCCTAAATATTAATGAATTTAAAAGATATGAATATAATATTGTAACACTATTGGTTAAGAGAGAAAATAATTCAAGTTTTAATGAATAAATAATATTGTAATTATGGAAAAAAAGAAGGAAATGAAAATTTTTGATTATGAGAATTGGGATTCAGACAAGTTGTCAGACCATCTCGCTAAATACATTAAATACAAAAGCGATTGTTATAGCTTGATAATACATAAAAACGATTGGGATGGATATGAAGATCGTTCATGGATTGCTTATTATGCGAAAGAAAATCAAACAAGTTTCAGTACACAAAATGAGTTGCTTAAGGTTTCAGGAGCCACTCTTCACAAAGTTCTTGTAAATATGGCTATAGCCTACTCTAGATTTAGAGAAGAACAAGGAGATGATCCCAATTATCATTGGAAACTATAACTCAATGATATATGTCAGTATAAACTTAAAGCTCCAATTTTTACGCTCTTAATACTGGGACGTAATCGGGACAGAAGTATGAAAAAAGAGAGAGTATCCATATTATTAATCAGCCTATTAGTGGAAGCAAAATGTGTCAATAGCTCGCCTCATTCCGACATTGTAAAGGATAAGCCACTGAACTTCAGTGGCTTATCTCATTTTTAGCAAATCCGCCGGGACGAAATCGGGACACCCTATTTTATGGGTCAAATTCTATTCTCGGATTATAATGCTAACATCCTACCAGCCGAATATTTTTTGTGAAAGTATATAGGGAGGTAAGAGTTTTTCGTTATCTTTGCTCTCTACATGATAAAACTGATTTTATTTTCCTGTTAACCATTAGGATCATAAGATATACCTTCTTGATGATTTCTTTAAGTAAAAAATGAGAATTAATGAATATGAGAAATTTGTTTTTGACTTTAGCTTTTGGTCTATGTTCCGGCATATTCGCCCAAAATACGACAGTTTTTGAATCTCCTATTATGGGGTGGAGCTCATGGAATACCTATCGGGTTCATATCAATGACACCTTAATAATAAGGCAAGCGGATGCTATGGTGCAAAAAGGACTGAAAGAAGTGGGCTATTCCTATGTGAATATAGATGACGGTTTTTTTGGATGGCGGGATGAAAAAGGAGTGATGCAAACACATCCCGAGCGTTTCCCGAACGGATTGAAGGGAGTGGCGGATCATATTCATTCTTTAGGATTGAAAGCCGGTATTTATTCGGATGCGGGAAGCAATACTTGCGGTTCCATCTGGGATAAAGATATGAACGGCATAGGTTCCGGTTTGTATGGACATGAATTTCAGGATGCCACGTTGTATTTTAAAGAGTGGGGATTTGATTTTATCAAGATTGATTATTGCGGAGCCGGTCAGGAATTGAATCTGGAAGAAGAAAAACGATATACCGAAATACGCCAGGCTATAGATAATCTGGGTTGCGGACATGTTTCTATTAATATCTGTCGATGGGCTTTCCCAGGTACTTGGGCTAGAAACCTTGCTCGTTCATGGCGAATCAGTGCGGATATCCGTCCGGAGTGGGGATCAGTAAAGTATATTATCAATAAAAATCTTTATCTGTCTGCCTATGCGGGAGAAGGTCATTATAATGATATGGATATGTTGGAAATAGGTCGAGGGCTAAAACCTGAAGAGGAAGAGGTACATTTTGGAATGTGGTGTATCATGAGTTCACCTTTGTTGATAGGATGTGATCTGACAACCATTCCGGAGACGTCATTAAAACTGTTGAAAAATAAAGAACTGATAGCTTTGAACCAAGACCCTTTAGGATTGCAGGCATACGTAGTTCAGCATGAAAATGAAGGGTATGTGTTGGTGAAGGATATAGAACGAAAGCGTGGTAATGTACGTGCGGTTGCTTTATACAATCCTTCGGATACGATTTGTAGCTTTACAGTTCCGATGAATATTTTGGAATTAGGAGGAAAGGTTAAGGCACGCGATCTGGTGAAACACCAGGATTTACCGGAGATAAAAGGGGGTGTTCTGAATCGAGAATTACCTCCCCATAGTGTGCTGATTTTACGTATGGAGTCCGAAAAGAGGTTGGAACCGACTGTTTATGAAGCGGAATGGGCTTATCTGCCTTGTTTCAATGATTTGGGAAAGACTCCGAAAAGCATCGTATATGTTCCGTTACATGAAGCATCCGGAGGCATGAAGGTAAGCTATCTGGGAGGGCGAAAAGAGAATTTTGCAGAATGGAAAGAGGTGTACAGTGAGCAAGGCGGTAAATACGAAATGACTATCCGCTATGTGCCTAAAGCAGACCGTAAGCTGGAAGTCTGTGTGAATAATGAAAAAAGGATTCTTCTTGATTCGCTGTCGGCGGATGAAACTCAAAAGATAGCTTCGATTACTGTTCCGGTGCATTTGAAAGCAGGGAATAATAAGATACGTATGGGAAGCTCATTTTGCTGGGCTCCAGATATAGACTGTTTTACTTTGAAAAAAGTAAGTGAGTAGGCTGATAAGATCTATCTTCTTGAAGTACCACTTTGATAAAGAGTAAGAATATGAGTGTAACAAATGTCACCCGTGAGGAATTGTGGGCAAAGCAACATTTGTCTTGCAAAAACATGGATTATGCGGTATGGGAACGGGATAAATCCATGCTCCAGAAGTTGTCCAGAATCAATGGCGGCTGTTCTTTCGTGGTGGATGTATATAAAGGATGTTATGCGTATGCTTCTACGGGTTTTGTCGATTGGTTGGGGTATGACAGGCACAAGATAGAAACATTGGAAAAACAGGGTGATTATCTGGAGTCGCGTATTCATCCGCATGATCGTTCCCTATTGGAAGACTTGCAAGTCAGGCTGGGGAAGTTCATTTATAACCAGCCTTTGGAACATCGGAATGACTATTGTAATGTATATAGTTTTCGTATACTCAATGCTCGTGGTAACTATGTGCGTGTAACAAGCAGGCATCAAGTTTTGGAACAGAGCCATGACGGAAAAGCATGGCTCATTATAGGGAATATGAGTATGGCCCCCGGTCAGAAAGAATCAGAACAGGTGGAATGTACTGTTCTGAATCTGAGAAATGGAGAAATGTTTTCACCCGGTGTGGTGATAATGAATCCGGTTGTCAGTCTTACCGGACGTGAAATGGAGATATTACGCCTCATCCAACGAGGATTCTTAAGCAAAGAAATTGCCGATAAATTATGTATCAGTATTCATACTGTCCATATTCACCGGCAAAATCTGTTGCGTAAGCTGGGAGTACAAAACTCTTTGGAGGCAATACGCCTGGGACAGGAGTCGGGGCTGTTAAGCTGATTGCCCGATTTCATCGGGTTAAGGCATCCATTCCACTACTCCCGTAATAGGATGCTGCTTTCTCCATTCCTTAAATCCGCTATAATCCCGCACCCCATCCCGGATGACTGCCTGATAATACTCCACTCCGATGATTTTCTCGGTTTCCGGTGTTTCATATTTTAATCTTAGAATAGTTTCCCGTATTTCATCGGTCATAATTTCCGAAATGCGTTGGGCTACCTTTTCAAAATAACCGTCATAACGTGAACCTTCCCGGATGTGAATCATATCCATCTGCCAAAGTTCATTTTCTTCATTTTGATACCATGCATGCCATTCAATACAGGCTTCAGAGGTATGCAGTAGATTGGCACATTCTATTCTTTTGATAGACGGATTCTCTGCTAGTCTGGCCATTGCCAGAAAACTGTCCGCTAGGTTCAAGGGTGATGAATAAATATGGAAATCAATGTCCCTATGTTTCATCAGTAACCCTGTTCTGAGTGAACCTACCAGATTAATTTTTGCACCGGCATCTTCCCATATCTGGATGATGTTCGTGTTTTTGATAACTTGCCAGGCTTTTTCCTGATTCTGTTTGGCAATGTCGAAAATATTCATACGCTGTCTTTTATAGTTGGTTTGCAAAAGTAGAGAAAAGCTTTCAAACTGAAGATAGTTATAAATAACTATTTATTGCCGGAATGAATCGGGAGAAAGGGGGTAACAAGGAACTTAGTAATGTTTCCTTTTCAAGTAAATGACAGATTGTATTCCCAACATGATGACAAACAGATATTCGGTTGTCATATATACCGCTAAAGGTGCATGTACACAGTGGCTCAGCCAGTAAAGATAAAGAAGATATACCATAATGGTAACCATTTGAAAGATAAAGGCAATTTTTGTCTTTCCGGTTCCAGTGACAGCACTGATGTAAACATATCCGGGCACTGCGAATACATAATTAAACAGCATAACGATGAAAGGGGGGACAGTGTGTTGCACCAGTGTTTCATTGTTGGTGTAAAATCTGATAATCCAATAATTACAAAGCAATGCGATTCCTACCAGTGGAAGACCGATGGCATATCCCATTTTGATGATTTTGTGGCAGATAGGAAAAACACCTTTTCGTTGTCCAGCTCCTACAAGATTGCTTACCAAGGAACTATTGGTGGTTCCTAAAGAACTGACAATCACAAAAAAGAGGGTGGAAACGCTGCGGGTAATGTTGGATACGGCCAGTTCCATCTTTCCTAAATGTTCGATGGCGACGAAGAACAGGAACCATGGCGCCATGCTGATAAAAGAATGCAGCATGCTCCATACGGACAGGTAAAACAGTCTTTTCAATAGTTTTCCATCAACTACCGGTTGTAGTCCATATTTGTTTTTATCAATCTTTCTCCACATATAGATAAGGAGAATGATTAAAGATACCATTTCTGCCAGCGTTGAGGCTATTGCCGATCCTGCTATCCCAAACTTTAAGGTAAATATCAATAGATAATTGAAAGGAATGTTGATAAGTACGGCTGCTATTGCAGACCAAGATAAGGTCCTGGTCTTTGTTATTCCCACAAAAAAAGCCCGGAGTGCCAGAAAGGGAAATGAAAATAAAAGTCCGAAACTGCGCCAGTCCAGATAGTCCGTTACAGCCTGATAGATTTCCGGTGAGGTAATTAATTGTTTCAAAAGGAAGGGAGAAAGGCCCTGTATCAACAAATATAAAGAGAGCGCTAGTCCGGAAAGGAAAAAGAGTCCTTGAAAGAAGGTACGTCCTGTCTCGGCATAGTTCTGTTCTCCATTCCTGCAGGCAATCATGACTTGCAGCCCTATGCTGAAACCGAAGCCTAGCATATAAGTTACCAGATAATATATTCCTGCTAAGGCAGATGCGCCAAGTTCCACTTCACCGACATGGCCCAGAAAGACGGCATCGGTAATATTGATTAATTGCTCCATTAAAACGCTCATCATTATGGGAAAGTTGATGAGCCATATTTGTCTATATGTATAATTCATTGTTTAACTTAATGTATACACCATGCTTATGCACTTATCGGTTTGGGGATGGTGCATAATCTGTATGAATTGATAATAGGGGTATAAAACTCTGTAACGAATCTTGTTTAAGATCCGTCAGAATAGCTGAATAGCTTGGGGAGGTAGTGCTATTTGTTGAATGTAGCTATATACAGAGTTGATGTTTCATTAGTTAAACAATTGTGTTTTGCAGGTTAAATCAAATCTCCTGGTTCGGCATAAATTTTGTATTCGCTCTCTAGTCCCTTGAAATCTTTTCTGAGGAGTACAATTTTAGCTTTGGGGGTAAGCCAAATGTTTAGTGGAATGGCATTCTCCTCTTGAAATGAAAATATAGTGCTGAATTCTTTTCTCAAAGACTCGTCTGAGGTTGCGGTATAATTAGGGAGTGAGAAAAATGAATTTATGTAGTTATACAGTATTTGTTTGCTTTTCATAGATCCCCCTTTTTCATATTTCTCACTTTTGGCATACAGCATAACAGATGGGACACCTTGATGGATATGGGTTTGCGTACTCAGATAATATCCGTCCAGATTATTTGCATAGCCTGTGATAAAACTGGAGTCGGTTACGTCTTTCCAATTGAAAGCTAGGAAATCTTTTTTATTTGTGATATCAATGGATATTGTATCACTACTATAGATTATTTCATTGTTTTTGTAACCTAGCAGATAAGTCTTGTATGTGCCGGGTGAATAATAAACATGTGCCCATTTGAAAAATGTTGTTTCCACATATCTGGCATAATTTGAATGACTGAATACTTTAAAGCTATTTGGGGAATGAGATGATTTCCACACTATGGAATCATACACTTCGCTTAGACAAGGTGCATCTTTACCAAAATCAAAAGATTGGTAGAACACAATAGGAGCAAATATGTTTTGAGAACTTTTTTCTGCTTCTAATATAATTTTTATGTCTTTATTTTCTGTTTCTTTATTTTTGTCACCATCCATATCGGCCTCTTCTTTGGAGCAAGACAAAGCAAAGAAGGTAAGTAGCAAACAGTAGAATCTCTTTTTCATATTGTTTCTGAGGCTTGGTAAATAGTTCTGTTTGTAATGTCGAAAACAAAGTTAGCAAATATATTTGATAATCTTAGCTCTATATCCTATATTTTATTTCAGACTGATGATTTGATAATCAAAATTGGTAAAAAAGAGACATTTACAGAGACTCGAAAGGTTCCTGCACATACCTCATATACTCCTCATAGTCTATATACCTTCCACCCATTGACTTTAAGTGTGGTGTCTCAAATTGACAATCTATCAAGGTCCCTCCCAATTCTTGAAATGTTTGTGCCAGATAGATAAGCGCCAGTTTCGATGCATTGGGGACTAGAGAAAACATGCTTTCGCCGAAAAAACACTTTCCCAAAGTGACTCCATAGAGTCCGCCGACCAGACAAGATTCTTCCCATACTTCCACGCTGGTCGCGAAACCTTGCTCATGCAGGCGGATGTAGGCTTTCATGATATCTTTGCCCAACCATGCTCCCGTTTCTTCCATCCGCAGATTGCCGCAGGTTTGAATCACTTCATGGAATGCCTGGTTAAAACTGACTCCATATTGTTCTTTGTTCATAAAAGTACGCATGGAGTGAGAAATGTGAATCTCGTTAGGGAAAATCACAAACCGTTTCAGGGGACACCACCATTGTATCTGTTT
>OITM01000565.1_pt1 | contig 9774 bp, 10 predicted proteins | sample 1586711 | NCBI WGS metagenome assembly OITM01 (sample SAMN02675049, study PRJEB24791) | human gut metagenome, SKBSTL061 | isolation source: stool | host: Homo sapiens | place: USA
ACCCTATTTTAGAGAAAATGAACTTTGAATCTGAAACTTGTACTTTCAACCGACAATAAAAGAGTCGTATTCACTCTACATTTGAATAAGGATACAACTTTTTTATGTTGTTCAGTTACAATCTGTATCTTTTTCAGAGCGTTCATCTTCGTTTTGACCTCCCTCTCTGATGACAGTTAAAACAGGTTATTAAAAATAGATACACATTTACATATATAATGTACGCGCACGTGTGTGAGAAAAAAGGGCCTGCGTCTGCTGCGTCTGCGTCTGCGTTTTTGTGAGAGGGGGCGACTCTCACTCCGCACATTTCCGCCAGGTGGAACACGCTTCCCAGGTGGATGTCGCCCTTGCAGGTGTGCAGGGCGTTGCTGAACAGTTTCTTCGCCGCCACACTGTCATGCTTGGGCGAGAGGCTGCACAGGCTCATGAAATCCGCACGGCCCGCCTCACCGCAGTCCGTGGCGATGGCAAATGCCAGTTGGGTGTATTCCAGATAGGTGGGCGCGATGTCCGCGTGTGATGCCTGTACCGCCTCCGTCAGGCGGTGCAGTTCTTCCAAAAGATTGTTTTTGTAATGATTCATATTCCTTTTTATGTTAATTTGGTTTCGGTATAAGAATACCTCGTTTCTGAATGATTCTGAATAAGCGGCCCGTTGGCCCGTGTGCTGCTATGCCCGTTGGCCGCGTTCTGTTCCGCATGGGGATTGGCACATTAGCCCATGGGCGTCTTGACTCTCATCAAGGCTCCTTCGTCATGCGACAGGAAGCAGGCCCGCACCAGGTCTTTGCCCGAGTAGTCCACTCCTTTGCCCTTGTCTTTGTCCGAGCAGTCGCCATACCTCAGGCGGGCGTATTCCATCAGCCAGTAGATGTTCTCGGCCGCATTCTGTTTCACGTCGCTTGTCCGGCCGAGATCGTAGGGCACGAAAGCCTTCACGCCGTGTCCTCCGGGGCTTACGAACACCAGTTCGGGCAGCAGGAAAGGGTCGTCGAACAACTGCCGGCGCATCCTTTCGGCCTCCTCGCGGCTGTCCAGATGGTCCAGGTCCAGTATGCTCAATCCCGAAGGAGCCAGCAGCCGGTCGCTCCGGCGGTAGCTGAAAGTTCCGCAGGGGGTGACGTATGGCAGGGTGCTCTGTTTCAGCCTGCGGTACTCCTTCTCGTCACCGTATGCGGCGGCTGCGGCTTCGGTCAGTTTCTTCAGCCGCGGGCTGCCGGTGACTATGTTCCATACTTCCTCCAAGGTCAGTTCCTTGTGAGGGACGAGCGTGGCAGGCGTCACGTTTTTCCCGTTAGCGTCCTTCACCGGCGAGATGGGGGGAAGGAAAAAAGATAGTTTACGTTCTTGATTCATGATTCGTTTTATTTAAAAAGTATTAATTTTGCATCCGCATTTTTTTTGCGTCCTCTGAATTTCTTCCCGAAGGTAGGAAGAACGGATTAAATGACGGGATGGAAGGTGTAACGGCTGCGAGAGGCCGGAAAGGTAGTATCACAAAAGACTTTTTATCGTGGGGAATACCGTTTTTATAAAGATTCCGGCATTGGCAATCAGTAGCTTATGCACGGGCCGTGTTAATGGGTTGCATCGTGGAAACGTGCCCGTAACCTCTTGTAAAGGCATCCTGCTTTTTCTTCTTTCAGTCCCATTGTGAAGTAACGTGAAAAAAAAGAGGTTTATTTAATATTTTACAACTTAAAACAAATTTAAAATGTCTAATGCAGAGTGCAGTTTCCCCAAATTGGGAGAGTTTTTAGAGTTATTGATGAATCGGTTGAAGATAACGAAGGTGCGTGTTCTCGGAGATGAGCATGTGGGGCCGGATACTTACGCCTCCCTAAAAAGGGGGTGGATTTGAAAGTGAGTTATTATATTCATTTTGCCGACCATCTGCTGAAAGCGAAGGGCGAGGAGGTGTTCCGCCGCGTAGTGCAGGAGGGAGTGGATGCCTATATCAATAACTGGAAGCGGAAAGAGGCAGCCGAGGAAAAGGCGTACGAGTTGAAGAAACAGGCCGAGAAGCTGGAGGCGCTGAGGGAGAGGATGAAGCAGCATAAGGATATCCTGTAAGGCTGGTTGTCCGTTTTCTTTTTGCTCTGTCATTGGGGAAGTGAGAGAGTCTGAATGAAAATGACCTGTTGTTTTGCTGTAGGGGGGCGGGCCTGATTTGTCCGGACCGGCGGTCACGGCCCATTTGCCCCCTACAGTAATCATGTGGCAGTTGCTCTGGAATTTCCGGGCAGTTTTCCCCTCTCCTGAGGCGGCTCTTTGTTCCTTTCTTAACATAATTGTCATATTCCGCCTAAAAAGTACCCTTTTCGTTTAAATAGTCTAATATAAATGCAATTTATATGAATTAAAGTTTTATCTTTGTCTTTCCTATTGGGAATGAAATACTAACTAATTAATTTAAATCAAAGACAAAATTATGAGAAATCATCTAAAGCATTTCCTCCTGTTGGCAGTTCTGACAATCTGTTTCACTGCTACGGCTGTTGCGCAAGGAACAGTAAAAGGTAAAGTAGTAGATGCCGAGAACAATGAGCCATTGATTGGTGCCACTGTATCGGTCAGCGGTACGACACTGGGTACTGTAACGGATATTGACGGTAACTTTGTGTTGAAACTTACCTCTTCTAAGGCTACTCTTGTATTCAAGTACTTGGGATACAACGAAATTACGCATCAAGTAAAAGGAAGCAATACGATAGACTTGGGTGAGGTCAAGATGTCTCCTGATGCTATTGGTTTGGGTGAGGTCAGTGTTATTGCCTCTATTATAAAGAGTGACCGTCAGACCCCTATTCCTATTTCTAACGTGAAACTGGCCAAGATAGAGGAGAAAATAGGTAATCTGGAATTCCCCGAATTGCTGAAATCAGTTCCTTCGGTGTATGTAACCCGTGAAAGCGGTGGTTATGGTGATTCCCGTATCAATATGCGTGGTTTTGATTCATCCAACCTGGGCGTGCTGATCAATGGTGTGCCCATCAACGGCATGGAAAACGGTAAGGTTTATTGGTCTAACTGGTCCGGTTTGTCTGATGTGAGCCAGTTTATCCAGGTACAGCGTGGTTTGGGTGCGTCAGCTTTAGGTATTTCTTCTGTGGGAGGAACCATGAATATGGTTACTAAAAGTACCGAAGCCCAGAAAGGCGGATCAGCTTATTTCGGTATCGGTAACGACGGTTTCCGCAAGTATTCGGTTTCTTTCTCTACCGGACTGATGGACAACGGATGGGCTATTACATTCATGGGGGCGCTGAATACGGGAGATGGTTACGTGAAAGGTACCAATTATGAAGGATGGACTTACTTTGGAAATATCTCGAAGGTAATCAACGATCATCATAAATTGTCATTGACAGCTTTTGGAGCTCCTCAGTGGCACAACCAGCGCTCGACCATGCACTATATCGAGGATTACAAGAACAGCCCCGACGGCGGACGTTTCAATAACGGATATGGTTATATCAACGGTGAAGCGGTAGGTAGCGGTTATGGCTATAATTATTATCATAAGCCCCAGGTTTCTTTGAATCATTACTGGACTATCGACGAGAAATCGACACTGACCACTTCTCTATACGGCTCAATGGCTACAGGCGGCGGACGCCGTGCACGTGGCGCGATGAGTAATTGGCTGACTATTGATAACAATACCGGCCGCCCCAAGGATGGTGCCATGATGACTCCGGACGGTTTGTTCGACTACGAACGTGCTATGGCTGCCAATGCGGCTTCTCAGAACGGGTCGCAGGTGATTTTTACCAATGCTGTCAATGACCATGACTGGTATGGCATGCTGAGTTCCTATAAGAATCATCTGACTGAGAACCTGACTCTTACGGGAGGTATTGACTTACGTTACTATAAAGGGTATCATACAGAGGAAATTGATGATTTGCTGGGTGGTGAGTTCTATCTGCAGACCTCGCCGCTGGCATTCCAAACCAAGAACCAGCTGCTGAAAGTGGGTGACAAGTTCAATTACTATAGCATTGGAGAGATATTCTGGGGCGGTGTTTTTGCACAGGCTGAATATAATACCGATAAGTGGTCGGGATTCCTGTCGGCATCATTGACCGAAGAGGCTTATAGATACGATGACCGTGGTGGTACGGATTCAAGATACTCTGCCACGGGTGCGGATAAACTGGACAGAGTGTCCAGCCTTCAGAATTTCCTGCCTTGGAGCGTGAAGGGTGGTTTTAACTATAAGTTCAATGACAACCACAATGTATTTGTCAATGCAGGATATTTTACCCGCGCGCCTTTCTTCAACTCTGTCTTTGCAAGCAATACGGCAGCTCCCGAAAAGGATGTACCCTACGAAAAGATTACTACGTTCGAATTGGGTTATGGATTTAGCACGGAACAGGTCAATATTGCATTGAATGGTTATTACACTCAATGGATGGATAAGTCCTTGCGCCGTAAGATCGGTCAGGAATATGCCAACCTTACAGGATTGGACGCAGTCCACATGGGTGTGGAACTGGAAGCGACTTACCGTCCTGTCAAGTCCTTTGAATTGAAAGGTATGTTCTCTTTAGGCGATTGGAAATGGAAAGATGATATTCATTTCACTATGTATGATGAAGCGAATAATCCTATCGGAACATACGACGCTTATCTGAAAGATGTCCATGTGGGTAACTCCGCACAGCTCACTTCCGCATTGAGCGCTTCTTGGGAACCGTTCAAAGGATTTAAAATCTCGGCCGACTACAACTTCTTCGGCAAGAACTATGCAGACTTCGATCCTCAGAACCGGGTGAATGAAGCAGACGCCGGTATTGACTCCTGGAAGTTGCCGGATTATGGTACGATTGATTTGGGTATGAACTATCGTTTCAATATCACCAAAGATATCCGTGCCATCGTATACAGTAATGTATATAATTTGACTAATACGGAATATATAGCCGATGCTAAGGACGGTACGAACCATGACTGGAAAACTGCATTGGTATATTACGGCTTCGGTACTACATGGTCTGCCGGTTTTAAAGTAATCTTTTAATCTCTAAAATAGTCAATAAATATGAAGTTAAAATATAATTTAATTGCATGGTCTCTGTTGGGATTCTTTGCTGCGGCATGTGATCCCATGGACGATATTTATAATGAAATCGATGCGGAAGGTACAACGAACACCCAGACGATGGCGGAATATGTACTGACTGATGCCGATTACGAAACTATCAGCTCTGCGGCGGCGAAGGCTGCCACTTCGGATGCTGAAAAAGCATTGGCGAATGCCGTCAAGACGGATAAGGCTTTGAACGAGTTTGCATCGGCCGAGAAGTATGTTCCTTCCATCATCGCGAAGATGCTGCCTTCATGGGGGAAAGGCTCTTCGGTAGGAGTGACCTATAACTATCAGAATACTCCTTCCGATTACGTACTGGAGTATAGGACAGTGACTAATACTTCTTTGGGTGATAAGGATTATGAGGCTTTGTGGGGTGAAGGCTCTCCCGTGAAGTTCCTGGCTCCGGCACATGCTCCGGCTACCGTATTGCCCGAGTGGCTGGCCGGTCAGTATAAGGATGCGGCAAAAGGTGATCTTGTGCTGGTGGATTACAAATATGATGATGTTGACCCTGAATTTACAGGTGAGGATTTGTACTCTCAGGACTTTGAAACGGTTGAAAAAGACAAAGATATCGTATTGGAAGGCTGGGAGCAGGTGACATTGAAAGGTGATAAAAAATGGCAGGGAAAGATCTATAGCAATAATGGTTATGCACAATTCTCGGCCAACAATTTTGAGGGTGAAGTGGATACTTGGTTCATTTCTCCGGCAGTAGCAGTGACGAGCAAAGATGCCGGACTGTCTTTCGACATAAAGTTCGGATACTATAATGCGGATTGTCTGGATGTATTGGTTTCCGATACATATGCGGGAAATGGTTCGATTGATATGGCACAGTGGACTAGCGTGAAAGACCAGTTCACTTTCCCTGAAGGGCCTGCCAACGGCTACAACGATAATTTTGTGAATGTAGGGAAAGCCGGTCTGGAGGCATACAATGGCAAAAGCGTTTATGTTGCGTTCCGCTATGTAGGCGAGGGGCCCAAGGCGAAAACCACGACTGTTCAGCTCGATAATGTAAGTATTTCATCGGCTGTATTGGCTCCGACGAATGAAAAGCCTTATAATGCATTGTATCAGTTTGACGGAACGGCTTGGAAGGTTAAAGAAGATAGCAGATTGGTTGTAGTGACTCCTGCCGATTATGACGCTATGGGAAGCCCGGGCAGTCATGATAACTTCAGCACTTCGGATGCTCCGGAGAATTATCTGCCCCAGTTCCTGGCTCAGAAATTTCCATATGCCCAGGAAGGGGATTCAAAAGCCGTCATGTACAAATATTATAATAAGGTAACGACGATTGAGGTGGACGAGTATTTGTTCAAGGAGGGTACATGGGTTCTGAATAACAATATTGAACTGAAAGAAAAAGTGAATTTTGTACATAATGGAACCGAGTGGTTGTTTGATCCGACGGTAACGAAATCATTGGCTTCCGAAGATTATTTGATTTTGGAAAATTGGGTGAAAGCGAATAAGGATGCCGGGTATATGGATGCCAAATATGGAAACTCGGAATACTGGTTCGGTGGCAGCTCTTATTATGTAAACTTCAATATCCAGTTGGCTAAACGCCGTTCGAATGACCCCGATGGGGTGGTGCCGGCAGATGATAAAGAGGCTGAGGCTTATTTGTTGTCTATGGTTCAGGAGGGTATTGAACTGATCTTGGCAACAGAGTATCCTACAGCCGGCGCGCAAGTAAGTGGGGTTGATTGTTTCTATGTCATTTCTGCAAAAGTGTATAATGGGCTTGAAACATTTACTTATACTTATACTTTTAAAGGTTTAGGAAATGCTAAATTTGAACTGCAAGGTGAGCCTGAAGTAACAAAATAAGGTTTTAAATTTTGAAGATAAATAAAGGGGCTGGTCGTGAATGACAGCCCCTTTATTGTTGCTTACAGTTTATAAGTAAAGGATGTGAACTCATCGTTAGAGGGTAGAAAAGTAGCGACCTCAAGCCTGTTGCATGATATTTCTTTGAATATTTGCAGGCTGTAAGTTAAAAACATAAGGAGTTAACCGGCAGGACAGTCCTTTTTCTTTTTTATTACGAAACTCTTTATACAGTTATTCCCGTCTTTGTATAAACGCTTTCCCCCTATAGAGGTGAGTGACATATTGGAACATTAACAATTTATTAGCAGATAACATTCTTGAAATCCGCTTTTTTTTCGTTCCTTTGTATTGAACTGCTTTCAACAGAGTTAAAACAACTTTAAATATCAAACGCTTATGTGTAGTGAAGGATTGCGTGAAAGATATGTAAATCCCTATACGGACTTTGCATTCAAATTATTGTTTGGAACCGACTTGAACAAAGAAATTCTTATTGGCTTCCTGAATGCCTTGTTCGACGGCAAGCAGGTCATTGAGGATGTCACCTACTTGAATACAGAGCATCTGGGCAGCAAAGAGATTGACCGCCGGGCTGTCTTTGATGTCTATTGTGAAAATGAAAAAGGAGAAAAGATTCTGATAGAAATGCAGAGAGGGGAGCAACAGTTTTTCAAGGACCGGAGTATTTATTATGCTACCTATCCTATCAGGGAACAGGCTATTAAAGGGGAAATCTGGAACTATGAACTGAAAGCAGTGTATGTGATCGGTATCTTGAATTTTGCCTTGGATGATGTTTCGTCTTCCGGCTTCCGCCATGAAGTGAAGCTGATGGATACAACTACTCATGAAGTGTTTTTTGACAAACTGACTTTTGTGTATCTGGAAATGCCTAAATTCCATAAAACCGAGCAGGAGTTGGATACGTTGTTTGATAAATGGATGTTTGTGCTCAAGAATCTGGCCCGTTTGATGGAACGTCCTACTTCCCTTCAAGAACGTGTGTTCAACCGGCTGTTTGAGGCTGCCGAAATTGCTCAGTTCTCAAAAGAGAACCTTTATGCCTATGAGGAGAGTTTGAAAGTATATAGAGATTGGAACAATGTGATTGATACAGCTATTCAGAAAGGCATTGCGAGAGGGATGGAGGAAGGACTTGTGAAAGGGATGGAGGAAGGACTTGTGAAAGGGATGGAGGAAGGCATTGCGAAAGGGATGGAGAAAGGCATTGCGAAAGGTGAATGGATGAAAGCCCAAACTATTGCAGGAAATTTAAAGAATGCCGGGCTTTCCATAGCTGAAATCGCAAAAGTTACCGGACTTTCGGAAGATGAGATAAACTCCCTTTGATTCTTCGGATAAGAGCATAAAAAAACTCCTCTGATATAATCAGAGGAGCTGTTCTTTTTGAAGTAAAATTGAATTATGCTTCAGCAGGAGCTTCAGTAGCTTCAGCAGCAGGTGCTTCTTCAGCAGGAGCGTTAGCGGCTTCTGCTTCAGCTTTGGCAGCGGCTTCAGCAGCTTTCTTCTCAGCTACTTTCTTGGCAATTTCTTCATTTACTTTCTTTTCAGCTTCCAAACGAGCTTTTGCTTCAGCTTTCTTTGCTTCATCCAGTTTAGCCTTCAAAGTAGCCAGACCAGATTGTTTGTTGTTCTTCCAAGCTTCGAATTTAGCTTCAGCTTCTGCTTCTGTGAATGCGCCTTTGGCAACACCGCCCAGCAAGTGCTTTTTCATGTAAACACCTTCTTTTGACAAGATGTTACGTACTGTGTCAGTAGGCTGTGCACCGCACATTACCCAATGAAGTGCGCGTTCAAAATTCAAATCTACTGTGGCAGGATTGGTATTAGGGTTATAAGTACCAATTTTTTCAGTAAATTTACCATCACGTGGAGCTCTTACGTCTGCGATAACGATTGAATAAAACGCATAGCTTTTGCGTCCGTTTCTTTGCAATCTGATTTTAGTTGCCATTTCTAAATAATGTTTTTATAATTAATGATTTGAATTAATGCTAATAACCCGTATTAGCGGATGCAAAGGTAAGACTTTTCTTTTGAATCGCAAAGACTTGGATGAGATAAAATATAATTTTTATAAAAAGGTGGACAGACATAGTGTTAATCGCTAGAAAAATTATATATTTGCAACAGTTACAATTTAACTAAAAAATAAAAATTATGATTTCACAAAAATTACAAGACGCAATTAATGCTCAGATTGTAGCCGAAATGTGGTCGGCCAATCTTTATCTTTCCATGTCTTATTTCTTCGCTGCGAAAGGCTATGAAGGTTTTGCTTCATGGATGAAAGCGCAGGCTCATGAGGAGAGTGATCATGCTGATGTGTTGGCGCAATATGTGATGAAACGTGGCGGACAAGCCAAGGTGGGGGCTGTGGATGCTGTTCCTCAGGAATGGGCTTCTCCGCTGGATGTGTTCGAGCATGTATACAAGCATGAATGCCATGTTTCCGAATTGATTGACAAACTGGTAGATGTTGCTTCTGCTGAAAAGGACAAGGCTTCTCAGGATTTCTTGTGGGGATTTGTACGCGAGCAGGTGGAAGAGGAAGCTACCGTTCAAGGTATTTTGGACAAGATCAAGCTGGGTGGTGATGTGGCTTTGTATCACTTGGATATTCAGCTTGGCGCAAGAAAATAAGCGATAAGAGAAACGAATGCCTGTTTTTTTGTCTTCTGCAGATAAAGATGCAGGTGTTTATTGGAAATAGAAAGTGGGTGTGTCCCAATTCAGTTTTTGGAAATATGAACTTATAATCTGAAATTTGAGCATCCTAAAAGACTAAAGAAAGGGTCGTATCA
>OITM01000575.1_pt1 | contig 9651 bp, 7 predicted proteins | sample 1586711 | NCBI WGS metagenome assembly OITM01 (sample SAMN02675049, study PRJEB24791) | human gut metagenome, SKBSTL061 | isolation source: stool | host: Homo sapiens | place: USA
GGAGTTCAGACGTGTGCTCTTCCGATCTCGCGGGCTGTTTTTAGGGCGCGGGAGATTCCCGCACGGGTCACCAAAAAGATACCTCGCAAGAAGTTGCGGGGTATTTTTTATTGCTGTTTTCCGGGGAGGCAATGCGCGGGCGGAGGGGCAAGCGCTGAAAGGTGAGGTTTTGCGGAGCGCTGCCTGATGCAAGAAATTACGGGAATATTTGTTGCCTGCCAAACTTTTACCGAACACTATGAATTGTGGTACAACGCACTAAATCACACAATTAAAACGAGGTAATCACAATTTGCTGCAAAATTTGGACAATAATTGTGCATTTTAGCGGCGGACAAAGTGTGTGTAACTCTTGAAATTTTCTTGAATTTGTTGTATCATTATAAAGGTCATCATAGAAAATATGCGATGGAATAGAGTTACTTTTGGAGATATAACGGTTTTGAGTAAAACGACATTTAATTTGTACAAAACAGTCTTTTGTGTATTGGCTTTGGCTGCGGCGCTGTTGCTGGCTGGCTGCGGCGGATCGGATGCTTCTATTCGGGCAAAAGCCAGTGAGACGGTACAGACGGCATTATTCGATTTTACCTGTGATACCCCCCGTGTGGTGGATGGATATAACAACATTACAACTCCCGATGGTGAAAAACTTGTCATTTTTATGATGACTGTAACAAATACCAGCAATGAGACCTACGATATTTTTAAAGACGATTTTCAAATCCAATGGGGCAAGGATGACTTTGGCGTAGCATTGGATGCTGTGGACGATGTTATGATGCCTGATGCGACAACCTTGCAGCCAGGTGAGAGCCTTTCCGGCTGGATGATGGTAAATTTACCGCAGGACACCAATGATTTTGTTGTTGCTTATCAGGAAATGCTGGCAGATGGCAGTAACGGAAACGCTTATTTTGTGGATCTGAGTTTATGAAACAACGCACCAAAGCACTTTTGGCGGGGGTTATCTCCGGCGCGGCCTTTGCAGGGCTGGTCGGCGGGCTGATCCTCTGGCTCCCTTCCTATAAGCAGAAAAAAGAGGTGGAAGCCATTAAGCCGGTAGAAACGGCTGCACCTATTATAAAGGAGCCCGAGGCCACCCCTGACCCGGCCACTGAGGAAGCTGCTCAGCGGACTAAATATGCGGACCTTATCGCCCGCAACCCGGATTTTGCGGGTTGGATCGAAATACCGGGTGTGGACATTGACCTGCCGATCCTGCAAACGACAGATAATTACTTTTACTTATACCATGATCTGGATCGCGCCGATGATAAGCGCGGCATGCCCTTTGCAGATTTTGAGTGCGACATGAAAAACGGTCGCCATCTCATCATCTACGGGCATAACATGGGCGTTAATAATACCGACCGCTTTTCTAACCTGCAAAAGTACCGCGACGCTGATTACTACACCGCGCACCCCTACTTGAAGCTTGACACGCTATATAAAAGCGAGATTTACAAGATTGTAGCGGTCTACGCCGTCACCTCCCGCGAGAGCGACGGCGATGTCTTCCGCTTCAACGAGTATATCGACCTGGACGATGCCACCGAGCAGACATTTTTGGACGAGGTGGCCAAGCGCGCGTTTTATACCACCGGTGACTATGCCTACCCCACCGAGCGTCTGCTGACCTTAAGCACATGCACCTACCAGATGGATGATGCGCGTATGGTCATTCTGGCACGCCCCTTGCGGGACGGTGAGACCACTGCGGCGGATGAGGTACACATCAACAGCGATCCGCTCCTTCCCGCCCGCTGGCCTGCCGGCAAATAAGGTCAAAAATTTTGGCGAAAAGCCCTAGGGCTTTTGTATTTCCTTTTTCAAAGGAAATAATAACCTCTGATTCACCGCTCTCATCCCAAGTGGGGGTGTTGGATATATGTCCGTATCTACTGCGCCAGTAAGCAGGTGCGCTTGGGGCATCTGCCTGCAAAACGCTTTAGATAAATACTTAAAGAATAGGAGATTTAACATGCAGAAAACGAATTTCAAAACTCGTCTGCTTGCTCTGCTGACGGCCGCGTTCATGATTGTCATGTGCGTACCGTTTGCAGCGTTTGCAGATGACGCAGTAATGACTATCAACTACTATGTTGATAATCAGCCTGTTGGTTCGGATTCTTTCAAGCAGAAAGATGAAGCTTGGGCTCTGCGCAATGCTTTTGAAGATGACAGCGTTATTCCCGAAGGCAAGGAACTGACTGGTTGGGTACCTCTGGGTCACTCCGAAGTTACCCTGAAGCCCGGCACCAACTATAGCTGGGATGAGCTGAGCCAGTATGCTCAGGGTGGCACGCTGACTCTGGATGCCGTTTTCGAGGCTCCGAAGCCCGCTTCCAAACTTGTTCACGTAAGCTACATTCTGGAGAGCGGCAAGCCTCTGGCCAACGCTATCGAGACTATCGAGCTTAAGGCAGATGCCACCACTTTCAGCACCTCTGTGCTGAAGAAGGTTCCCGCAGGCTATGAGCTGTGCGAGGATGGCGATGTTTACATCGGCACCAACGACACCGTGAATGTTAAGGTTCGCGAGGCCAAGAAGCCTGCTAAGGTTGTCTATGTCAGCTACATTCTGGAGAGCGGCGAGCCTCTGGCCGACGCTATCGAGCAGATTGAACTGGAGAACGGTGCTACCACTTTCAGCACTTCTCTGCTGAAGAAAGTCCCCGCCGGCTATGAACTGTGCGAGACTGGCGATGTTTACATCGGCACCAACGACACCGTGAACGTTAAGGTTCGCGAGATTAAGAAGCCTGCCAAGGTTGTCTATGTCAGCTACATTCTGGAGAGCGGCGAGCCTCTGGCCGACGCTATCGAGCAGATTGAACTGGAGAACGGTGCTACCACTTTCAGCACTTCTCTGCTGAAGAAAGTCCCCGCTGGCTATGAACTGTGCGAGACCGGCGATGTTTACATCGGCACCAACGACACCGTGAATGTTAAGGTTCGCGAGGTCAAGAAGCCTGAAGCTTCCCTGACCAAGATCAAGATGATCTTCACCAAGGCTGACGGCGCTACCTCTGTTTTCGCTACCGGTGAGCTGACTGCTGCTTCCGAGTGGTATGTCCTGCCCGACGCTGCTGGTGTCATCAATCTGACTGCCAGTGAGAAGCTGACCGGCTGGACTCTGTTCCAGAACGGCGCTAAGTATGCCGCTGGTGAGAAGGTCACCTTCGAGTCCCTGAAGGAACTGGCTGGCAAGAACGTCGATAAGGACGGTGTTGCTTACCTAAACTTCTACGCTGACCTCAAGACCGATGTCGAGCTGAAGAACATCACCATCAAGTATGTCGAGGATAAGGACGGCGCTCAGGAAGATGTTGCTGCTCCGCAGAACAACTTCACCGCTAAGGACGAGTTCACCATCCTGACCGACAACCTGTACGATGGCAAGGTTCCCGCTGGCAAGAAGCTGATTGGCTGGCAGTACAAGAACGGTGGCAATACCACTAACTTTGTCAAGGGCGAGCATGTCAAGTTCGACACCCTGAAGGCTCTGCTGAACGGCAACTGGGATAACGAAGGCAATGCCTGGGTTACCCTGACCCCCGTCTTCCAGGATGTTAAGAGCGACAATGGAAACTCTTCCTCCGGCTCTTCCTCCAGCTCTTCCTCTTCCAGCAACAAGACCACCACTGCTTCTAACGAGAAGCAGGTCGTCAAGGCTGCCGCTGCCCCGGCTAACACCACCAAGGTTCTGCCTAAGACCGGTGCTACCAATGCTGCTCCGCTGATCGGCGGCAGCCTGGCAGTTGTTGCCCTGCTGATGGGCTACGGCGTTTACGGCCTCGTTCTGCGCAAGAAAGACTAATTGTGTGGTTTCCCCATAGGGTAGCGGTACCCAATGCTGCCGCTCCTGGTTGGGCGCGTTAGCATCCACCAAGCCCCATGTGATTCAACACAACAACACTCCCGCACGGTGCAAGCCGTGCGGGGGTACTTTTTTGTCATACAGGCATAAAATATGGCGGTATAGCAGGCGGGCAAACAGCAAATACTGGCTATGACGGGGGGATTGCTATGAAGATCGTCTTTTACGGGACGCGGGAGTATGACCATTATTACTTTGATGTGCTGGCGGCGGACCCGGAATATGGCTGCGAGATCAGGTTCCTGACGGCGAATCTCGATGCGGACACCGCGCCGCTGGCGCAGGGCGGGGACGCTGTGTGCGCGTTCGTCAATGCGGATTGCTCGGCTCCGGTGCTGGAAAAGCTGGCGCAGGTGGGCATCCGCTGTTTGCTGCTGCGGTGCGCGGGGTACAATAATGTGGACCTGGCTGCGGCGCAGAAATGCGGCATCACGGTGCTGCGCGTGCCGGGCTACAGCCCGGAGGCCGTGGCCGAGCACGCTATGGCGCTGGCGCAGGCCGCAAACCGGCGCATCTGCAAGGCGTATATCAAGGTGCGCAACAACAACTTTGCGCTGGACGGTCTGCTGGGATACAACCTGTACGGCTCGTCGGCGGGCATTGTGGGCACGGGGCGCATCGGCGCGGCCATGGCGCGCATCTGTCACGGGTTTGGCATGACGGTGCTGGCCTACGACCAGTACAGGAACCCCGCGCTGGACGGCATTGTGCGCTATGTGGAGCTGGATGAGCTGCTGCGCACGGCAGACCTTATCAGTCTGCACTGCCCGCTGACAGCGGAAACCTACCACATGATCAACGCCGACACCATCAAAATGATGCGTGACAACGCGATTCTTGTCAACACGAGCCGCGGTGGGCTGATCGACACCAACGCGCTGATCGACGCGCTGCGGGCCCGCAAATTTGCAGGCGTGGGGCTGGATGTCTACGAGGCCGAGGACGGGCAGGTGTTCGAGGACTTCTCGGACGACGTTTTGCAGAACGAGGTCGTGCCGATTTTGATGAGTTTCCCGAATGTGGTGGTGACGAGCCATCAGGCATTTTTCACGCGGACGGCATTGCAGAGCATTGCCATCACGACGATGGAGAACGCGCGGGCGTTTGCGAGAGGGGAGAAGCTGGTGAACGAGGTGAAGGGGTAAGGAAGGCAGAAGGGCGGTAAAGGCAAGGCTGCGGGAATCCCTCCGGCCTCGCGGGCTCGGCCACCTCCCTTTGACAAGGGAGGCGCGGGCGGCATATATGCCGCCCCTACAGAGTGAAAGATAAAGCAGCGGTAGGGGCAAGGTGCGGCGGAGGGGTCAAGACCCCTCCCTACAAAGGGAGGATTCAATGGCGGCAGCCGTGAGGTGGCGGGCCGGGCATGCCCGGCCCCTACCGGGAGGTGAAAAGAGTAAGGTGTCAGGTAGGGGGCAATGGCGGCAAGGGGGCAAAGCGGAAAGCGGCTCATCATACAATAAAACTCTAACAAAAAAGGACGCTGTATCGCTACAACGTCCTTTTTGTTATACAGCAATTTGAGGATGGCAAAAATTACTTGGACTTTTCTTCGTCCAGGCGGTCCAGCAGGTCCCAGACACCCAGCATGTACTGCACGCCGAGGGCGCGGTCATACTTGCCGTAGCCGGGGCGGCAGTTGCCGGGGCCTTCCTCCCACAGCTGGCGGCCATGGTCGGGGCGGATGCAGCCGTCAAAGCCACAGTCATGGTAGGCGCGCAGGATCTCAATGATGCCGGTCTCGCCGCAGCAGTCGCGGTGGGCAGCCTCAGAGAAGTCACCGTTCTCGAAGTGATGGATATTGCGCACGTGGGCAAACGGGATGCGGTCGCAGTGCTTGCGCACGATGGCGGCCACGTTGTTGTTGGGGTTGGCGTTCATGCTGCCGGAGCAGAGCGTCAGGCAGTTGTACGGGTCATCGACCATCGTCAGGAAACGGTCAATGCTCTCGGCGTCAACCAGCAGACGGGGCAGGCCGAAGATGTCCCATGGGGGATCGTCCTGATGGATCGCCATCTTGATGTCGCACTCGCGGCAGGTGGGCATGATGGCCTCAAGGAAGTACTTGAGGTTATCCCACAGCTTCTCCTTGGTGACGGGGGCGTAGGCCTTGAACAGCTCGTCCAGCTTGGCCATGCGCTCCGGCTCCCAGCCGGGGAAGGTCATGTTGTACTTCTCGGTGAATTCGAGAATGTAGTTTGCCATGCCCTTGTAGTCGTCCTGGATCAGGTCCTTCTGATAGAACAGGGCGGTGGAGCCGTCGCCGACGGGGTGGAACAGGTCGGTGCGGGTCCAGTCAAAGATGGGCATGAAGTTGTAGCAGATGGTCTTGACGCCGAACTTGGACAGGTTGCGGATGCACTGCTTGTAGTTCTCGATGTACTTGTCGCGCGTCGGCAGGCCGATCTTGATGTCGTCGTGGACATTGACGGACTCGACGACGGTGGCGTCAAAGCCGGCAGCATGAATCTGGTCTACGACCTCCTTGATCTCAGCCTCCTCCCAGATCTCGCCGGGCATTTTGCTGTGCAGGGCCCAGACGATCTCCTCAACACCGGGGATCTGCTTAATGTCGCTCAGGGTGATGGGGTCATTGCCCTCACCATACCAGCGCCAACCCATTTTCATAGACATGTGGTGCTCCTTTTGTTTGTATAGTCGTTTGCGTAGGGGCGAGGCATGCCTCGCCCGCAAGTTTCCGGTTGCGAACCCGTGAGCGGGTTATACATTTTACGTGGCGGGCCGGACATGTCCGGCCCCTACAGCGTAGCTGCAAAGGCTTCCCCTTGGGGGAAGCCTTAGGAAAGCTGCTCTTAGCCGTTCACGGCCTCGTGCAGGGTCTTGCGGACGGCACCGGCACCGGCGATCTCGGCCTTGAAGTACGCCTTGATCTTGTCGGCCAGGACGGTCTTGGTCAGGTCGCTGCCGAAGATGGACGCATTGGACAGGATGCCGTCCAGCTGGTCGGTGACGGTCTCGGGCTTGCCGAACTCGATGCCGGAGAGCTTGGCCTGCAGCTCGTCCTTCAGCGGGTCAGCACTGACCTCAAAGGCGTTGCCGTTGTCGTCGATGGCCAGCAGATAACGCAGCCAACCGGCGATGGCCAAAGGAATGGAGACCAGGCTGTTCAGGTCGCGACCCTCGGCGACGTAGCTCTTGATGGTCTCGCCAAAGCGGATGCCGACCTTCTGGGACGTGTCGGTAGCGATGCGCTGCGGCGTGTCGGGCATGAAGGGATTGGGCAGGCGCTGCTCGATGACCTCGTCGATGAAGGCCTTCGGGTTAAGGATCTTCGGGTCAACGACGACGGGCAGGCCCTCGACGTAGCCCAGGCGCTTGATGAGGGCGACGATGTCCTCGTCCTTCATCTCGGCGCAGATCAGGTCATAGCCCAGCATGCAGCCGTACACGCTCATGGCGGTGTGCAGCGGGTTCAGGCAGGTGGTGACCTTCATGCGCTCGGTCTTGTTGACGGTCTCGCGGTCGGTCATGTAGACACCGGCCTTCTCCAGCGCGGGGCGGCCGTTGGGGAACTTGTCTTCGACGACCAGATACTGCGGGCGCTCGGCGTTGACGAACGCGGCAATGAAGGTGTTCTTGGAGGTGACGATGGGGGTCATGCCCTCGATGCCGTCCTTCTCCAGAGACTCCTCGACGATCTTGTGGGGGCGCGGGGTGATCTTGTCGATCATGGACCAGGGGAAGGTGATCTTGGTCTCATCGGACAGGTAGTCGATGAAGTCCTGACCGACGAAGCCCTTCTCCAGCCATGCCTTGGCAACGGTCATAACGCTGGTCTGCAGCTTCTCGCCGTTGTGGGAGCAGTTGTCCATGCTGACGACGGCCAGAGGATAGGCACCGTTCTGGAAACGCTCCAGCAGCAGGGCGGCGACCATGCTCATGGCGTGGCGGGCGTGGGCGGGACCCTCGTCAATGTCGGCCTGCACGACGGGCATCAGGCTGCCGTCGGGACGGTACAGAGCGTAGCCCTTCTCGGTGATGGTGAAGGAGATCATCTGCAGGCTGGGATCGGTGAAGATCTGCTTGAAGCGGGCCATCATCTCCGCGTCGGCAGAGTTGGCGCGCAGGCCCTCGGCCACAGAGCCGATGATCTCGCGGCTGGTGGTGCCGTCCGGGTTCAGGGTGACGTTCATCGTCAGGTTGTCATACGGGGTGTAGATCATGTCGATGATGTCGTAGTCGAAGGTGTCAGCTGCGATGATGCCGCGGTCAGCGGCACCCTCGTTCAGCAGGCGCTGCTGCAGCGCGGCGATGAAGCCGCGGAAGATGTTGCCCGCACCGAAGTGGACCCAGATGGGGTGCTCCTTGGTGGCGGCAGTCATGGCAGCGTGGTCAAAGGCGGGCAGCTTGACGCCCAGCTTTTCCCACTCGGCTTTCTGGTTGACGATGGAAGACGCATTCATCTGCATAATGATTTGCTCCTTTTGTTGCTGTGGGGGTGGGCGGCACACGACCGCCCGCGATGTCTATAGTATACCGCGTGATTTTTTGCAAGAAAATAACGCTGATTGCTTGAAAAATTGCGAAAATTGCGGTAAAATCATAGCAACGCAGAAAAGGCTTCTCCCTTGGGGGAGAAGCTGCCGCCGCAGGCGGCTGATGAGGGGAGAACTGGCCGCAAAATCCCGCTTGCAGGGCGGCAGCGGCAAGGTCGGCCCTCATCCGGCTTCGCTTCGCTCAGACACCTACTCCCCTTCTGGCGCTATGCGCCACCTCCCCCGTACCGGGGGAGTCTGTCCCGGAGGGGAAGGCTTTTTGGGAGTCACCTATGTCAAACTACAACCCCTACACCAAGCGCCAGACGATGATCGCGCCGGATTATGAGGTCTACCGCTATCGCTCGACCTACATGAACGAGGTCGAGCTGCACCACCACGACTTCTATGAGATTTACCTGCTGCTGCGCGGGCGGGTGGAGTACATCGTCGAGAACCAGCTCTACCGCGTGCGCCCCGGCGACTGGATGCTGTGCAGCCCGCTGGAGCTGCACCAGGCGCGCATTGCCACCGACGCCGACGCCTATGAGCGCATCGTGCTCTGGATCGCGCGGCCCTATCTGGAGGGCTTGTCCACCCCGCGCACAAGTCTGACCCGCTGCTTTGACACGACAGTCCCCGGCCACACGAACCTGCTGCGGCTGCCCGGGGCCACCGGCGCGCCGCTGCGCACAACGGTGGATAAGCTGTGCGCGTTAAAGGCGGACAAGGCGTACGGCAGTGACCTTTTGGCCCAGAGTGCGCTGGTGGAGCTTTTGGTCGGCCTGAACCGTGCCGCAGCCGAGCGCGGCGACGCCCGCCCCACCGGCACGAGTGACCAGGTCGTGGACGCGGTGCTGCACTACATTAACGAGCACTACAGCGAGGCCCTGACGCTGGACCAGCTGTCGGAGAAGTTCTTCATCAGCAAGTATCATCTTCTGCGGAAGTTCGATGCGCAGGTCGGCACGACGGTGCATCGCTATATTTTGCAGAAGCGGCTATTAAACGCGAAGCAGCTTTTAGCCGGCGGCGTCCCGCCGAATGAAGTCTGCCAATACTGCGGTTTTGGCGATTACGCAAACTTTTACCGCGCATTCCGGGCGGAATACAACCAGACGCCGCGGCAGTATATTCAGTCAGCGAGGGGGAAGTGAGAGGTTGCCCGGGAACGGCAGCCCCCCGGAAACTCCTACTTTCTTTTGTGACCAAAAGAAAGTAGCAAAGAAAAGTCCCGCTGTTGCGGATGCAGCGGACCCCGCCTTAGGGGCTGCA
>OITM01000590.1_pt1 | contig 9501 bp, 9 predicted proteins | sample 1586711 | NCBI WGS metagenome assembly OITM01 (sample SAMN02675049, study PRJEB24791) | human gut metagenome, SKBSTL061 | isolation source: stool | host: Homo sapiens | place: USA
TACGACGAGCTGAAAAAGGAGCTGGATTACAGCAAGACCACCCGTGCCGACGAGGTGGCGGAGCTGATCAAGGAGGCCCGCGGCTTTGGCGACCTCAGCGAGAACAGCGAATATGACGAGGCGAAAAACGAGCAGGGCAAACTCTACTCCCGCATTGCCGAGCTGGAGGACATTTTGCTCCATGCCGTGATCGTGGATGAGTCCGAAATGGACTCCGACAAGATATCCATCGGCTGTACCGTCACCGTCACCAATCTGGATATGCGAAAGCAGCTGCCCGCCTATAAGATCGTCGGCTCTCAGGAGGCCGACGTGATGAGCCGCGCCATCAGCGAGGACTCACCCTTTGGCAAGGCGCTGATGGGCCGCAAGGCGGGCGATGAAGTGACCGTGGAGGCGCCCAAGGGCGTGATCCACTACCGTATCGACAGTATTGAAAGATAAGCACCGCCGGCAACGGCGGTACGGATAGACGAAGGAGGCTGCATTATGGCAGACGAGACCAACCGCAACGTGAACGAACAGCCCCAGGCCCAGGACATGGGCGAGCTGCTGCGCATCCGCCGCGACAAGCTGAAGGTGCTGCAGGACGAGGGACGCGATCCATTTACCATCACCAGGTTTGATGTGACCCACCACACACAGGATATCAAGGATAACTTTGACGCCATGGAGGGGCAGGCTGTGTCCGTGGCAGGCCGCCTGATGAGCAAGCGCGGTATGGGCAAGGTGTCTTTCTGCGACCTGCAGGACAAGACCGGCCGTATCCAGATCTACGCCCGTAAGGACGAGATGGACGAGGACAACTATAACCACTTTAAGAAGTACGATATCGGCGACATCGTGGGCGTCAAGGGCGAGGTGTTCCGCACCCAGCGGGGCGAGATGTCCGTCCGTGCACACGACATCACGCTGCTGAGCAAGTCCCTGCGGCCCCTGCCGGAGAAGTTCCACGGCCTGACCGACAAGGAGATCCGCTACCGCCAGCGGTATGTGGATCTGATCATGAACCCGGAGAGCAAGCGGAACTTCGAGATCCGCAGCCAGTTCGTGGCGTTCCTGCGCCGCTATCTGGACGGTCTGGGCTTTATGGAGGTGGAGACGCCCGTCCTCAGCCCCATCGCCGGCGGCGCCAACGCCCGGCCCTTTATCACCCACCACAACGCGCAGGATATCGATATGTATATGCGTATCGCCACCGAGCTGCACCTGAAGCGGCTGATCGTGGGCGGCCTGGAGCGTGTGTACGAGGTGGGCCGTATCTTCCGCAACGAGGGCATGGACCCCAAGCACAACCCGGAGTTCACCACCATTGAGCTGTATCAGGCATTTACGGATTTCCACGGCATGATGGATCTGGTGGAGGAGCTGTACAAGCGCCTTGCCCTCAAGATCTGCGGCAGTCTGGTCATCCCGTATCAGGGCAAGCAGATCGACATGAGCCACTGGGAGCGCCTGACCATGGTGGAAGCCGTGAAGAAGTATTCCGGCGTAGACTTCAACGACTGGAAGTCTGACGAGGACGCCATCGCCGCCGCCAAGGAGCACCACGTGGAGCTGCCCGAGGTGCCCACCAAGGGTGCCATTCTGGCCGAGTTCTTCGATGCCTTTGTTGAGGACAAGCTGATCCAGCCCACCTTTATCTATGATTATCCTGTCGAGATCAGCCCGCTGGCCAAGCGCAAGCCGGACGATCCCGCCTTTACCGAGCGCTTTGAGTACTTCATCGACTGCACCGAGTACGGCAACGCCTTCAGCGAGCTGAACGACCCCATCGACCAGAAGGGCCGCTTTGAGCGTCAGGTCGCCGAGCGCAAGGCCATTGAGCCCGACTGCAAGGCTCAGGTGGATTACGACTACGTCAACGCTCTGGAGTACGGTCTGCCCCCCACGGGCGGCCTGGGCTTCGGCGTGGACCGCCTGGTCATGCTGCTCACCGACAGCGCCTCCATCCGCGATGTTCTGCTGTTCCCCACGATGAAGCCGATTGAGCAGTAAAATGCAAAATTAAAACGCAGATACGATTATTTTTTAGACGGATTTCAAGCGGCATCTGCGGTACTACACCACAACTACACCAATTTTGGGACGTTTTCCCGAAAAGGAGCCTTACAAAGCGGTGTGGTGTAAGAATTGAATAGGTGGATTGGTGTAGTAGGTACACTGAACCACAAACGCAAAAAAGCGGCAGCTATGTTGTAAAAATACAACGTAGCTGCCGCTTTTTGTTTCGTATAGAGATTTTATGCTGACAGGCAACTTCTCCTGTGGTTAAATCAATTTGTCGTTGGCAAGTGTCAAACACTCCTGATTTGGCATACGCCAAAATTTACGCCAATCTAGCGCAGTTCCTCAAGCAATGCCGTGCATCCTTCCAGTATATCCTGCCATGTGGCTTCAAAATCTCCCGTGAACCATGGGTCTGCCACTTCACGGGGATGATCCGTATGCGCCATCAGCAGCGAGACTTTATGCTGTGGGTCTCCGCCGACAAGCCGCAGGATGTCGCACAGATTACTTTCGTCCATGCCAATCAGATGATCATACCGTGCATAATCCAGCCGGGTCATCTGCCGGGCGGTCTTGCCGTTGCAGTCGATGCCATGTTCTGCCAGCTTCTGCCGTGCAGGAGGATAGACCGGATTTCCGATTTCCCATGCACTGGTGGCGGCTGATGCGGTTTCAAATTGCTCGGATAGTCCTGCCTTGGACGTAAGGTCTTTCATCACATACTCCGCCATCGGGCTTCGGCAGATATTTCCGAGACAAATAAATAAGATCCTGGTCATGCCGGGTCGTTCTCCTTTTGGCTTACAAAAGCATAGCCGCCGTGGGTAGTGCGGATAAAGCTACCGCAGCCGGCCAGCTTCTTTCGCAGATTGGAAACGGTATTTGCCACGACCTTTAAGGTGTCGTCACAGTTTTGTCCCCACACAGCACGGAAAAGCTCTTCTTTTGAGAAGATTTGTCCTTCGTGGGAGGCAAGCATCAGCAGTAAATCGAACTCCAGTCGTGTAAGGGAGACTTTTCTGCCGTTGCACGACACTTCGTGGGTCATTCCGTCCAGTGTAAGCCCCGGAAGAACCAACTTCTCCCATGAATCAATGGATATTTGCTCTGCCTCGATGTGCTCTCGTTCCAGAAGCATCCGGATCTTCTGCTCTAATTCCGGGTCAGGCTGTCGGGTCTTTATAACGATCATGGCAAACTCCTGCGTGTATTTTACTCTGCGGCGGTATCCATTTCCCGGAGCAGGTTTACCATCTCGATGGCACTGACTGCACAGTCATAGCCTTTATTACCTGCTTTGGTGCCTGCCCGCTCGATGGCCTGTTCGATGTTTTCGGTGGTCAGAACACCAAAGAGGACGGGAACCCCGCTTTCCAGCGAGACCGTGGCAATGCCTTTGGAAACCTCATTGCACACATAGTCGTAATGGCTGGTAGAACCGCGAATCACGGCACCAAGGCAGATCACAGCATCATACTTTCCGCTTTTTGCCATTTTAGAGGCAACCAGTGGGATCTCAAAAGCACCTGGAACCCATGCAACATGAATATCAGCGTCCTGCACATCGTGCCGGAGCAGACCATCCATTGCTCCGCTCAGAAGTTTGGACGTGATAAATTCGTTGAAGCGGGCAGCTACGATACCGACCTTGATGTTCTGAGAAACCAGCTTACCTTCAAATGTTTTCATTTTTAAATACCTCTTTCGTTGTTAATATTCCAGAAGATGTCCCATCCGTGCCTGCTTCGTTTTCAGGTAAAACAGGTCATACGGGGTCGCCGTCATCTGAATGGGTACGCGCTCGGAGATCTCCAGCCCAAACTCGGAGAGCTGATATACTTTGTCCGGGTTATTGGTAAGCAGGCGCAGGCTTTTTACGCCAAGTTCCCGGAGGATCTGTGCGCCGAGATAATACTCCCGTTCATCTCCATGGAACCCCAGAGCGAGATTGGCTTCCAGCGTATCCATGCCCTGCTCCTGAAGTTCATAGGCACGCAGCTTGTTGATCAGACCGATGCCCCGGCCTTCCTGCCGCATATAGAGCAGGATACCCCGGTCTTCTTTTTCGATCTGCGTCATGGCAGCGGCCAGCTGCTGGCCGCAGTCACAACGCAAAGAGCCAAATGTATCTCCTGTCAGGCATTCCGAGTGGACGCGGCACAGAATATCCTTTCCATCGCCAATGTCACCTTTTACCAGTGCAATGTGATGCTCTCCGTTCAGGCGGCTCACAAAACCATAAGCTCTGAAGGTGCCATACTTGGTGGGCAGGTTCACTGCCGTCACCTGATCGACCAGTTTATCGTGACACTTGCGGTACTCCTGTAAATCACGGATGGTGATGAATTTGATCTGGAAACGCTCTGCCAGCTTTGCCAGTTCAGCGGTGCGCATCATCGTGCCATCCTCCCGCATGATCTCGCAGCACAGGCCGCATTCTTTCAGCCCTGCCAGACGGCACAGGTCAACGGTTGCTTCCGTGTGACCGTTGCGCTCCAACACACCGTTCTTTTTTGCCAGAAGGGGGAACATATGGCCCGGTCTGCGGAAATCTTCTGCTTTTGCGTGGTCGTCCACACAAGCCATCGCCGTAATGGAACGCTCTGCGGCAGAAATGCCCGTAGAAGTAGAAACGTGGTCGATGGACACCGTAAATGCCGTTTCATGGTTGTCGGTGTTATACTGCACCATCTGCGGAAATTGCAGCTTCTGGACGAAAGCCTCGGACATCGGCATACAGATCAGACCTTTGCCGTGGGTCGCCATAAAGTTGATGTTTTCGGTGGTGGCAAATTCGGCAGCACAGATGAAGTCCCCCTCGTTTTCACGGTCGGGGTCATCCGTTACCAGAATGATTTTTCCTTGCTTCAGATCTTGCAAAGCTTCGGGAATGGTATTGAAGTTCATCGTAAACTCTCCTTAAAAGCCGCAGCGCAGCAGCATTTCTTTTGTGAGCGTGTTTTGCTTCGGTGTTTCTGATGGAAGCAGCCTCTCGATATATTTTCCAACAACATCGGTTTCCAAATTGACAAAATCCCCTTTGTGCCGTTGGTTCAGGTTCGTCTGACGGACGGTGTGCGGTATCGTGGACACGGAAAAGCCCGTAGGTTCCACCGCAGCCACGGTCAGGCTGATACCGTCTATTGTGATAGAGCCTTTTTCAACGACATAGCGAAGGATCGCAGGATCTGCATGAATGGTGTACCAGATAGCCGTATCGTCTTTTCGGATATTAGCAATGCGTCCGACGCCATCCACATGGCCTGCTACGATGTGTCCGCCAAAACGTCCGTTGGCCGGCATGGCACGTTCCAGATTGACAGCACTTCCAATGGTGAGCTGTGCAAGTGCAGAGCGGTTCAAGGTCTCGTGCATGACATCCGCAGCAAAGCTATCCGGGAAGAGCTGCCTGACGGTCAGACAGATGCCGTTGACGGCGATGCTGTCACCGATTCTGGTTTCTTCCAGAACCGTTTTTGCACGAACAGTCAGTACGGCAGAATGCTGTCCCCGATTGATGGATTTTATTGTTCCGACTTCTTCCACGATTCCGGTAAACACGGGTACTCCACCTCACTTTCGATCAGGAAATCTTTGCCAAGCTGTTCCAATCGGCTGTTCTTCAGGCGGAATGCAGCATCCGGAAGCGGGACACCTGCACCCTCAATGGGTGCTTTGGCATCCCTTCCTCCGAACAGCTTCGGGGCAATGTAAGCCTGTACCTGCTGCACGATGCCGCTTTCCAGTGCAGACCAGTTCAAGGTTCCGCCGCCTTCCAGCAGAATGCTGTCGATCTGCTCCTGCCCCAGCTGTTCCATCAGTTGCAGAAGATTCACATGACCGCAATGCGCTTCCAGACAAAGGACCCGGCACCCGGCCTGTTGATATGCCGCCTGCTTCTCCGGGTCGCCGCAGCAGGTCGCAAGAATGGTCGGGACCTGTTTGGCGGTCATGATCACCTGTGATTGCAGCGGTGTCCGCAAATGCGTATCACAGATGATCCGGACAGGATCACGGCCACCCTCTATCCGGCAGGTCAGCAGCGGGTCATCTGCTAGGATGGTTCCGACTCCCACCATAATGCCGCGGAATCGGTGTCGCTGCCGTTGAACATGATTCCGGGCAATTTCCCCGGTGATCCATTTGGAAGCGCCTGTGTATGTGGCGATTTTTCCGTCCATCGTCATGGCGTATTTCATGGAAACGAAGGGGCGTTTTGTGGTGATATAGTGGAAGAACACCTTGTTCAGCGCATCGCATTCCTCTTGCAGAACATTTTCGGTCACATCTATGCCGTGTGCGCGCAGGATTGCAATTCCTTTTCCAGCCACCAGCGGATTCGGGTCAGCAGAACCCACGACCACCCGGTGAATGCCCGCGTCCAGAATCGCATCCACGCAGGGCGGCTGCTTTCCGTAATGGCAGCACGGCTCCAATGTCACATACAGGGTCGCTCCCTGCGGATCTTCGGTGCAGGATGCCAGCGCATTGCGCTCCGCATGAGCCTGACCGTATCTCTGGTGCCAGCCCTGTCCGATGATCCTGCCCTCTTTTACGACCACGGCACCCACCATCGGGTTGGGAGACGTCCATCCGCAACCCTTTTTTGCAAGCTGCAAAGCCAGACGCATATACTCTTTGTCGTTCATCGTGTCGCCTCCAAAAGAAAAAGCCCTGAACAAAAACGTTCAGGGCAAGCCGAAAAGACACAAGGGACCCTTGTGCAAAAAAGAAAGCTCCAGAATGCAAACGCATCCCAGAGCAGCCTCCACAAGCGCAGAACCGTGCGGGCTCTGCGCTTGGTATCTTCTTTCATCCAGACTGTACTGTCGGCTTCGGAGTTTCACCGAATCATGCCTTACGGCTCGTGGGCTGTACCACCGGTAGGGAATCGCACCCTGCCCTGAAGATTTCTGATTCAATTACAGCGGCATTATAGCACGGCTCCTTTCGGATTGCAAGGGCATTCTGCAAACCGGGACGAAACCGGGATGAAGATGGGTACGAAACTTTTTGACTATTATTGCCTTGTCAAGAGGGTAGGCGTCGTCCAGCCCTCTCTCTTTTTGCCAAAGTTTCCCTTGCCTTTTCTTGCAAGTTGCCAAAAGCAACGCGTTTTCAAAACTTTTTGTTGACACGGCTCGATTTTTGTGGTAATCTATCCCAACAATTGAATATAACATATTTTTACATATTCGTTCAGTCCCTGCGGGGCTGAACATCTTGGCTTTCAGCCGTTACATAACCGACTAGCATGACCTTCCAGAAAAAGCGAAGGCAGGGCTGGTCTGTTTTGTGACGGCTTTTTTGTTGCCGTTTTGCCCGTTGGACCTTGAAAACCGCATGACCGTCTGCATGGGATACCCGGCGATGACCCTGAGAAGGAGAGCCGGAAAACGCCGCCGGAAGGGGGCAGGAAAGCCATGCAGGGAGAACGGCAGGATGTTGATTTCCCAGTTGCGGAGAAAAACGATGTGCTCAAAATGATCACATCGTTTTTCCGTAACGCCAAGAAAGGACGGTGTGCCTATGAGTAATTTTACCCCTGCATGGTTCAAGAAAGGTTTTTTCAACGAATCCCTGTTCTGTGACGATTTTCTGAGCATCCACCAACTGCTTTACTCGAATGGCGCATTTTTCACCCCGGACGGCAGAATGGTGGACCCCATGCCCCTGCGGTGTGAGATCTTCGAGATGATGCGTGAATACGTCGGGGCGAACCTTGCCAAGAAGGTCACCAATGTGGTGGACGTGCTGAAACTGGCGGCACAGGTGGAGGACTTTCCGCCTGTCACCGACCGCATCGCACTGGCAAACGGCACCCTGTATCTGGACGGTACCTTTCAGGAGGGCAAGCCGGAGATCGTGCGCAACCGCCTGCCTGTCAAGTATGACCCGAAAGCCGCCCAGCCCGTCCACTGGCTGCGGTTTCTGTCCGACCTGCTCTACCCGGAGGATATCCCCACCGTGCAGGAATTCATCGGCTACTGCCTGATCCCCAGCAACAAGGGGCAGCGCATGATGGTCATCAAGGGCAACGGCGGCGAGGGAAAATCGCAGATCGGTGTGGTGCTGTCCCGGCTGTTCGGCTGCAACATGAAGGATGGCAGCATCGGCAAGATCTCGGAGAACCGCTTCGCCCGTGCTGACCTGGAGCACACCCTGCTCTGCGTGGACGACGATATGCGGATGGAAGCCCTGCGCCAGACCAACTATGTCAAGTCCATCGTGACCGCACAGGGGCAGATGGACTTGGAGCGCAAGGGCAAGCAGAGCTATCAGGGTTGGATGTACGCCCGCCTGCTGGCGTTCAGCAATGGCGATTTGCAGGCATTGTATGACCGCTCGGACGGTTTCTATCGTCGTCAGCTCATCTTGACCACCAAGGATAAGCCCCTGTCTCGTGTGGATGACCCGGACATTGCCGAGAAGATGGCGGCAGAGGTCGAGGGCATCCTGCTGTGGGCATTTGAGGGCTTGCAGCGGCTGGTGAAGAATGGTTTTCAGTTCACCGAGAGTGACCGTGCCAAGCGGAACCGGGAACTGGTGAAGCGGGACAACAACAATGTGTTCGATTTCCTCGAATCCGAGGGCTACATCCGCCTGAAGGCGGATGCCTGCACCAGCTCGAAAGAGCTGTATGAGGTCTACAAGATGTGGTGCGAGGAGAACAGCCTGAATGCGATCAAGGCCAGAGGGTTCAGCGATGCGCTGATCGCCAACCAGCGCAGGTATAATCTGGAATCTACCAACAACATCGTCAACTCGTCCGGGCGGCGTGTCCGGGGCTTTGTGGGCATCGAAGCCCTTGTGCAACCCGACCTTACTCCCAACAGTTGGCGAGTATGACCCCCTATAAAGGAGAATTTGGATGTTTTGCTGCGTACGTGCGTACGCAGCAGTCGGCTTTCTCTGTACGCACGTACGCAGCGATTGACCGAAAACGCGTCATATAAGGGGCTTTGGTTGGTGGTCAAAACGACCACCAACCAACCCCATAGCGTTAAGTGCCGGAAAGCGGCACTTGCCAGCATCCACCCAAATCCCCAAAATGGGAATCAGGGTGAGATGGCCGTTATCAGACTGTTTATCTGCCTGTTACCATTTTGGGAACAGGCAAAATCAGTTGGTCAATTTGGCCAACTGAAAAAGCCGGACGAGCTGCGGGCAGGGATTCGCAAATCTTTGCCTGTCAGCTTGCCCGGAGCAAGAGTGCAGAGAGCGCAGCTCTTTGCCCCAGTGATATGATGCTGTGCGTCATATCCTACTGGGTATTATCTGGCGCAAAACGGCGGCAGATCCAGCAGCTTCGCTGCTGCGTTCTCCCCACCAAGCTGTTGAAACGGAGGAATGTCTATCTGAAATTAACACGACACAACGGACGAGCCGGAACCCACGGCACCTATAACCCCAAGCACAATGACCGGAGTTTCGACCTCGCCAACAGTGAGCACATCGACCCGGAACGCGCCAAGGGCAACATCAACTGGG
>OITM01000607.1_pt1 | contig 9263 bp, 6 predicted proteins | sample 1586711 | NCBI WGS metagenome assembly OITM01 (sample SAMN02675049, study PRJEB24791) | human gut metagenome, SKBSTL061 | isolation source: stool | host: Homo sapiens | place: USA
GGGTTTGGTATCCGGAGTGCCGGGACCCAGGTTCTTGATGCTGGTAATATTGACAGAATAAATATTGTTACGTACAATACCGAATTCCATTACGCCCATTGTGGTAGGATCGCCGTTATCAAGATGTTTGATCCAATAGTTGTAGAAGGTGGAGAAATTACCTTCATTTTTGGTGAAACGGGTAATCTGCTTGGCTGCCAGGTCTGCATCGCTGGATGCTTCTGTCAAACCATCAATATTGGCATCACCATGTTCACCCACAGCCGCCAGCGTGGTGTAGAATTTATAGTTGAAATAATACAGTGTCTTGAACACGAGCGGGTCTTCTACCGGCTGGCCGTCAGTGCCGATGGTCTGTGAGGCTTCCGGAGTGAATGTACCTTTCAGCATGATGCCGGTGGTGTACACCGTGTTCTGTGCCGGACGGAACATACAGTTTTCAAGACAATACATGGAAACGTACTTTCCTGCATCGGCCAGACCGGACCAATTGCTGTCTGTTTGTTTTGACAGGTGGTTAGTGTAGAATGAACCGCCTGTGAAACTGGTAGTAGCTCCTGCTACGGTCTTGTCGAAGAAATAGGGATCGATAAGATAACCGTTGTTGTCGGCTATGTTACCGAAATTTCCTGCTTCCACGCTGTAAGATGACGGAGCGGAAGGAGTTTCAGATGCGGCATCCAGTGTAGCGACATGACGGAAAGTGTAGAACTTGTTTGCCAGATTGATGAATTTGTAGTTGTTTAGCCGGACTGTGGCGTAAGTCACTCCCTTAGGATTCTTCAACGTGTAGATTTCCTTGCTGTCATTTCTAACCATCAGTTTGGCAACGGCACGTTCCAAATTGATTCTGACGTGTGCTTTGGTGTCGCTTTCTTCGGGAGACTCCACGGTGATGTTCATATTGGCCGAGCCGCGGTTGGACATGATGAAACCGCTTCCGGGTACGCTGGTTATCATGCCGTTTCCATAGGTGGAGGCGTCAATCTGTCCCAATAATGTTGATTCCTGGCCTATTTCTTTTTCGATGTCAAGGTTTTGTGTACCGTTCGCTACGGCAAGGATGTCATAGTTGCCCGGTTCCAATATGATTTCCTTGTTGCAAGAATAGATGATGGTTTGTCCTTCTTGGCTGTTTTCTTTGCTGGAGATACCCAATTCATTTTGATCTACGTCAAGGGTAGTAACCAAATTCTTGCTGGAAGAATCAAACAGATAGAGTTTCACATTGCTCACTTTGTATTCTTCGGCAGTACCGTCTTCATAGACTCCAGAGTCTTCGGCGGAAGCGGCACGGCTGCCGTTAGAAGAGTTAGGGACTACAAATGAAATCTCCATGTTCCCTCCTCTGGCTCCGGGAGCCGGATTGTCTCCGTTTCCTGAGGGAACATCTGCATCATTGATACATCCTGTCATTGCGGCTGCAAGAGCGAAGGATAATAATAATTTTTTGTTCATAATGTAAAAATGTTTTAGTTAAAAATGTGATTAGTAAATCTCATGTAATATCTTCAGGTTTTCACCTGCTTGGGGCAGTCCTGCTTCTTCCGCTTTGTGCAGCAGGTTCTCCGCTTCGGTATAGTTCCCGTTCAGCATTTGCATGATGCCTTGCAAAAGGGTCTTTTCGGGAGTCTCACCGGCTTTGTCCAGATAGAGTGAGGCGCCTTTGGTATCTCCCTGCGAGAGCAGGATGCAGGCTGCATTGAGATTGGCAACGGGGTGTTCCGGATTTAGCAGAACCGCCGTCATGAAAATCTTATTGTATTCCGGACTGCCGGCAGGGTAAGTCCGGGCTATGCGGAACATCTCTTCAATACTCAGATTCTTGGGGTTGCTTTGGAATACCTGCTTGGCCTGCTCTACCGTAAACGGACGTACCACATAGTGGATGGTGTAGTCTGAATGACGGAGACCCGGGAACCAGTGTTGCAGGATGAAACGGAACTCTTCGGGATAACGTTTCCGTATTTTCCGTTCTTTCCCGTCGGGGCTGCTTTTGCTTTCTGCAATATGTAGCAGTTCCTCGCGATGGGTGATAACGGTGTCGGTCAGCAACTTGACAAATCCGTCCCAGTCTTCGGGGGTGTAATGGGTGGTGAACAATGTATCGTTGAAAGCATATTGGCTGCATACATAGTCTTTCAAGGTCCGGGTCCGTTCCCGCGCCAGACGCTCGTTGTTGGAGTAGGGGCCTTCGGGAGAGGCGTATCCGTGAATGTCAATATGCGAAATGACTACATTGGTATCGTTTTTTATCAGGTCGATACTGTGCTTTATCTTTGCCAGTTCGGCCGGATTGTTTCTGTATTCGGGATAGATGGTTGTTTCGTTGAGCGGGAAGTCCAGATAGGCACGTCCGCTTTCTTCGCGCACTTTCCTTTCTTCCATCTGCGGAGTGATGAACGCTACGTGCGGATGGATATCGGGAAGGATGTTCAGGCGGGTCAGATAGGTGGAGTCTGTATGGCGGGGGACTCCGCATCCGCATTCTTTTTCGATGAGATGCAAGGAGGCATGTTTCATCCAGTGAGTGAAGGGGATGCTGCGTAAGTAGTGTACGCTTTGTTTCCGGTCATTACGGCGGCGTAACTCTTCATAGTCTTTTTCCTGCCGGCCGGTTTCACGTTGGAAGAAAATATGTTGTTTACGACCGTTCACATAGATGGCGGGAAGCTGGATGAAGTTGTCCAGGCTGTCGCTGAGCCGGGGAACCAGTATGACTGATTCGTTAGAGGGAATCTGTCTGGTAATGTCTACTTGCATGGACACTACCAGACTTTCTCCCATCCGGTAGAGCTGGGAGGAGGCGATGTAAATCGAACTGTCCCGTTCTGCCGGCTGCGCTGATGAGCAAAGCGTAGGAAAAATAAATGATATAAAATAGAATAAATATTTCATGGCTCTTTAGTTAAATATGTAAACTATACTCAGGGATGCTTTGGAGGGGCCGAAATAGTGATAATGGCCTTTTTCCAGTAGCTCGGCACACACGTCGGGGCATTTATATTTCTTATAGTCGATATATTCATACCCTACACCGACGGAAACTTCTATATTCCAGTGGCGGTTGAGCATGATGTGGTATCCGTAACTTATGCCTCCACCGGCCAGCCAGCCTGCATATCGGTGCTCTTTCAGCCAGGGGAAGAGCCCGAAAGGCATCTTTTTCCCTCCTACGTTGAACTGCGCTCCGTTGAGATAGGCTCCCCAAAAACTGCCGTTGAATTTCTGGCAAGTCCAGTAGCGGTATTCAGGTTGTATGAGCCAATATTTGTTGACATATCCTTCCGTGCGTTTCCACGGGCGTATGCTGCCGGACAAATCGAATGTGGATTTGGAGCCGAAGGCATATTCCACACCGGCATTCAGCGCACCGTTGGCGGCGGAAAGCAGGTTGCTTTTGACTGCCGTTTTCTGTGCGGAAACGGAAAGGGCGCCGCCGAGCAGAAGACAAGAAAGGATATACCGGGTTTTCATATTTTATTGTATATTGGTTTGGTTGGATTCAAAGAATATTTTCAGGTTATAAGTGGCTTCTTCCGAGCCTTCGGCTTTGGCGGCTTTCAGCAGGCGGATGCCTTCGTAGGTGTTGTTGCACAACAGTTCGTAGGCGCCACGGCAGTTCTTGTAGGCAAGCGTTTCATGGGAAGCCATTTGCAGATAGCGGCCGGCTGCCTGTGTGTTGCCCCGTTCGATGGCGGCGGCAGCGGCGTTGAGGTTGGCAACGGGGCTTGCCGGATATATCTTGACACTGATGTCTATGATTTTGTAGAACTGTTCCGGAGTGTTCTTGTAGCTGATGGCTACGGTGTAAAGCTCGCGTAACGAAAGCATCTGCGGATTGATTTCGGCTATGACACGCGCTTCGTCCAGACTGAAGTTCAGCTCTTTCTGGTTGCGTTCATCGGTTGCGTCGCTTTCGGGAGATACATAGCTTCCTTTGAAATATGGTTTGGCAGATGGTGCAGACGGGGCAGGGGAAACAGGACGGTGTTCCGGAACAACGGGGGCAGAGGGTGAGGCTGCTGCCATAGGAGCTTCCCGGTTCCTGTCCTGTTGGGGAACGAAATTATCTGTTACTTTTGCTATATGGGTTGCTTTGTCCGGAATGGGGATATTTTCACTTTGTACTTTCTCTCCGTTGCCGTTGATGACTTCTTTCTTGAGGTTCAATGTGGCGAACTGTACCCAGTCGGCTGCCGGGAGGGAAGCACGGTAGTGGATAGTCTGATCGCTGTCTGTCAAGGGGATAGCGGTAAATACGGGAGTTACATTCGCTTTGCCTCTTCGTTTGTTGAGCGCCAGGGTGCGGCGGTATAGCCGGTGTGCACGTTCTCCGTTCAACAGGATTTGAGGGAGTTCTGCCGTGTGGGTTCCGTCTGTGAGGACAGGAGTGAGGCGGATATGGCTTTTGGTGTCCATTTGGGGAACATTGAGAGTCATTTTCATGAACACTGTGGCAGAGTCCTGTCCGAGAGTAACGGAGGGAGGCAGGATATCGAGTTTCAGGTTTTGTGCAGTGGCAAAGGTGCCGCATAATAAAAGACTGAATAGTATGTTTGTCTTGAGTTTCATGACTGATAGGGTATATTTGCTTTTATATTTATTGAATGAAATAAATGAATGATATGCCTAGCTGGGTAGGTCCGACATAGTTGGAGTGGGATTTCTTAATAAGTGCGTCTCCTTTGGCGGGACCGTATTTGTCATAGGTGAGATGGGCGTATCCGACAGATATGCTTGCTTCAAGACTCCAGAATGTGCTGAGCAACCATTGGTGTCCATAGGTAATGCCGCAACCTATCAGATTACCCTGATAACGGTTGTTCTTTACTGTTGTAAAAGGAGTGGTTCCACCGAAATTGTATTGGGCGAAATGGGCTTGCACCCCGAAAAAACTTCCTATGAATGTTTCATTGAGCCACCAACGGTATTCGGACTGGATCAGAATGTGCTTCATTTTTTTGTTTTCTCCCAGATTCCAGGGATTATAGTTGACGCTCAGATTGAATGAATGGGTGTCATCACACCTTATTTCTCCTCCCAGGTTGAGAGTGCCGGTAAGGTCATAAAGAACATTGCTTTTTACAGCGATACTTTGAGCCGAGGCTATACGCGGAGTTATAACTGCTAGCATGATTGCTATTATAAATAAGTAAGAATGTCGCATTGTCAATATTTTTGTTTTGTTTTTTTTCTGTTACTTTAGAAGTAACGGAAGGGAAGGAGGGAGGGAAAAAAACATGAAAACAGCGGTAAAATAAAGATTTAGTGGCTGTTAGAGAAGATAAAAGACTGGGAATGTAGCTTAACTCATATTGACGATCAGAGTATGGGCAGGGAGGGCTATATGCGGAATAAAAAAATTTTTTGAAATAAAAACGAAAAAAAAGTGTAGAAATCTTGCACTGTATCTAAAGTTTGTATACTTTTGCTTCCAAAATCTGTTCCGTTACTTCTAAAGTAACAGTCTTGTAATTTACTGTTTTATAATGTAATGTGAAGTTTTAAAATTGATTATATAGAAATGTTAATGTGATTAATTATTACTTTATTTGCTTTGTCTAATTCATCGTTTTTAAAACTTTTCAAATAGGTTTCGGTCACCTTTGTGGAGGAGTGCCCTAGGGCATCACAAATCAATTGTTCCGAAAAGTGGCAGTATTTAGCCAAAGTGGCCCAAGTGTGGCGGCTGGTGTAGGAACTGACATTGAGTTTGATTCCGCAGTATACCGCCAGTTGTTTCAGGTCATAGTTCAGTTTCCGCAAGGCATGTTGGTATTCTGCATACTCTTCTTCGCTTTTCCGGTTTCCACTGAGAATGGGAAGCAGGTAGGGGGAGGCGGAGTCTGTATTTTGATACCGTTTGATAAGGTTCATGGCAGCGGGAGGAATCTCTACGGTGAGCAGGGTTCCTGTTTTGTGGCGGCGGTAGGAGATAACGGAATCTTGCAGGTCTGTTTTGCGCAGGTGTGCCAGATCCACAAAGGGCATCCCGCGTAACAGGAACATTAGGGTAATCCATGCCCGGCTCTCTTCCATACTTTGCGGCAAGGGGCGTGGAAGGGAGGCACTTAATAATTTGCTCATGTCTTTGGCATCGAGGGCGCGTTTGGTATTGGCTTTTACACCAGTATATACGTGACGGAAAAGACGGGGCTTTTCTTCTGTCAGACCATCGTCCACGGCTTTGTTGTAGATGCTTCGCAAGGTACGCATATAAGTGGAAACAGTGTTCCAGGTGCATCCCTTGTTACGCAGGTGGTTCTCAAATTGTTTCAGGTATGAACGTTCCATCTGGTTGAACCGGATGGTGTCGGTCTTGCAGAAGAGCATGAAGGCGTTCAATGTGCTTTGGTAGATGTGGGCGGTACTGAAACGCTCTTCTTCTTTTAGCGACCGGATAAGTTGTTCCATAAATAGGGTCAGGTTAGATTTTTCTTTCATTGTTCTTTCATTTTTAAAATTTAGATACTGTATATTTCTCAGTTTAAATGCGCATTCTCTGAGTTAATCTTAAAAGTCCGGATGAGTTTATTTGTTCATCGTTTTATTTCTTTTTGTGATAGCTTGTGCTTTTTCCTCGCTTTTTGACGATTGGCGGAGGTCTTGTGAGTACGTCTTGTTGTTTTTTTCGTCTAACTGTAAATAATTTATATGAAAAGAATGAAAAATATCAGGCTAGGAACACTTGTCGCATGTATGTGCGTGTTATGGGGGTGCGAGAAACCCAATGTGAATATTGTGATGCCGCAGGAAGCGTCGAACCGGGTGCTGTTTGCTGGAGAACATTTGAAAAAAGCGCTGGAAGATGCGGGGTATTCGTCTGTTATGTTGTCGGATACTGCCGGTATAGATAAAGATGAGGTCTGCATCCGTCTGGAACAGGCTACTGATACAGCCGGACTGAAAAAGGAGGGGTTTACCATTTCTACCCGTGGAAACATGACTACGGTGACAGGAAACGACGGAAGCGGTGTGATTTACGGCTGTCGGGAATTGATAGATCATGTAGGGCAATACAAGGATTTGAAGTTTCCGGCACAACTGACGGATGCTCCGGAAATGGTGCTTCGCGGAGGTTGTGTAGGGATTCAGAAAATGGAATACCTGCCCGGAAGAGGGGTGTATGAGTATCCCTATACGCCGGAGAGCTTCCCTTGGTTTTATGACAAGGAGCAATGGATAAAGTATCTGGATATGCTGGTGGAGAACCGCATGAATTCCTTGTATCTGTGGAACGGGCATCCGTTTGCTTCCTTGGTGAAGCTGGAAGAGTATCCTTTTGCCGTAGAAGTGGATGAGGAAACTTTCAAGAAAAATGAGGAAATGTTCTCGTTTCTGACTGCCGAAGCGGACAAGAGAGGTATTTTTGTGATCCAGATGTTTTATAATATATTGTTAAGCAAGCCTTTTGCCGAGCATTACGGGTTGAAAACACAGGATCGTAACCGTCCTATTACTCCGCTGATCAGTGATTATACACGTAAGTCGGTGGCCGCGTTTATAGAAAAATATCCCAATGTAGGTCTGCTGGTTTGTTTGGGCGAGGCTATGGATACCTACGAGGATGATGTGGAGTGGTTTACCAAAACCATTATTCCGGGAGTGAAGGACGGGTTGAAGGCACTGGGGCGTACGGATGAGCCGCCCATCTTGCTGCGTGCGCACGATACGGACTGCAAGATGGTGATGGATGCCGCGCTGCCGTTATACAAGAACCTCTATACCATGCATAAATACAATGGTGAGTCACTGACTACTTACGAACCGCGAGGTCCTTGGTCCAAGATACATTCGGATCTGAGTGCTTTGGGAAGTATTCATATCAGTAATGTGCATATTCTGGCAAACTTGGAACCGTGGCGTTGGGGATCTCCCGACTTTGTACAGAAAGCGGTGAATGCCATGCACAATGTACATGGAGCCAATGCCCTGCATCTGTATCCGCAGGCTTCTTATTGGGACTGGCCGTACACGGCTGATAAGTTGCCGGATGGCAAACGGGAGTATCAGTTGGACCGTGACTGGATATGGTACAAAACCTGGGGACGCTATGCATGGAACTGTCATCGGGACCGTTCATCTGAAGTGGAATATTGGGACAAGCAGTTGGGCGATTTTTATGGTACGACTCCTGCCGAAGCCGGAGATATTCTGGAGGCATACGAGCAGAGTGGAGAGATTGCTCCGAAGTTGCTCCGCCGTTTCGGCATCACGGAAGGGAACCGGCAGACTTTGTTGCTGGGTATGTTTATGAGTCAGTTGGTGAATCCTTATAAATATACCATTTATCCGGGATTTTATGAGAGTTGCGGGCCGGAGGGCGAGAAGCTGATAGAATATGTGGAGAAAGAATGGAAAAAACAGCCACATGTGGGCGAATTGCCGTTGGATATTGTGGCGCAGGTGGTGGAACACGGTGACAAGGCGGTGGCGGCCATTGACAAGGCTGCCGCAGCGGTGACTCGTAATAAAGAGGAGTTCGGACGTTTGCAGAATGACATGCATTGCTATCGTGAGTTTGCATACGCGTTTAACCTGAAAGTGAAAGCTGCTCAGCGTGTCTTGAACTATCAGTGGGGAAAGGATCTGAATGAACTGGATGCCGCTATTCCATTGATGGAACAAAGTCTGGATCATTACCGCAAGCTGGTGGCATTGACGGATAGTACTTATTATTATGCCAACAGTATGCAGACCGCGCAACGCCGTATTCCTATCGGTGGTGACGGTGGCAAGAACAAGACCTGGAAAGAGATGCTGGTGCATTATGAAAATGAGCTGGCTAATTTCAAGGCGAACTTGCAGTTGCTGAAAGATAGGGCGGCAGGTAAGGTGACGGAAAGTGCAGCTGAGATAAAACCTTTGTCCGCCGCAAATGTGAAGATTCTGAACGGACTGGCTCCGGTGAAACTGGCGGTTATGCCGCTGGTGAAGAAGGACGGTCTGCCCGAAAAGGCTCGTGAGATTATCAACGACCTGAAGTTCCACTTCCATTGCCAGTACGACGAGAAAGACAGCATCGGCAAGCGCTACCGCCGTCAGGACGCGATCGGCACGCCGTTCTGCATCACGGTCGACCATCAGACGCTCGAGGACCGGACCGTCACGGTCCGCCACCGCGACTCGATGGAGCAGCAGCGCGTGGCCATAGCCGACCTGCCCGCAATGATCGGCGAGGAGGTCAGCCTGCGCAAGCTGTTCGCCAAGCTGGACTAAGCAGACGAAAAAATGAACCGAGCGGACCGTTCGACCGCCTG
>OITM01000647.1_pt1 | contig 8805 bp, 10 predicted proteins | sample 1586711 | NCBI WGS metagenome assembly OITM01 (sample SAMN02675049, study PRJEB24791) | human gut metagenome, SKBSTL061 | isolation source: stool | host: Homo sapiens | place: USA
ACTTGAACAGGTTCCGCTGTCCGGTCAGTCCGTTCTCCACCGCACGGTTGTAGACCGCTTTCAGAATGCGCATGTAGAACGAGATTGTATTGGGTGAGTTCCCCCTGTTTTTCAGATAAGCCTCGTATTCCATGAGCAAGTCAGAGCTAAGTTCGCCAAACAGTATATCGCTACCTTTCATAAAACTGCTGAAACTTTTGAGCGCGGCTGTATAGGTTTCAGAGGTCCGTATCTTTCCCAAACGTTTCAGCCTTACTATCTGTTGCCGGATATAGTCGTTAAACGAAGGTTCTTGTCCGCTGTCATGGAAACGTATGACGATATCATCCGCTGTAAACGGACCGGATTGGCTTAATGTCCTGATAGCCTTTTCCAGTCGGATTTTGTCCCGTCTTATCCGTTCCCCTACCGATAGAAGATAATTGTCCCGTTCCATCCCTGCAGGGTGTTGACAGGGAATGACCGCTTCGGAACGTTGGTCCCATTCCGAAGCGAAAAGTTTGTATCCGGTACTGATCTGCCTGACCACACGGTTATGAATCACCTGATAATACAGTGCGCCCTCCCTGCCTTCCGCGGACGAGGACCTGAATTTGGTTCTGATTGTTGCCATAGTGCAGTCATTTTGAATTGGGATTGTCCAGTTGCTTCCTGATTTCCTGTGCCTCCCTGAACAGCCGGTGCGCCAGACTGTCCTTGTAGGCTGCCATTTCATGGTTACGGATGCGGTTCCTGACCGAGTCCTCAAAAGCGGTCACCAGCCTTTCCACACGCCGGATCTTTTCCTCGTCCCGCTTGATGGTGAAATGCTTCTCAAGGAAGGCGATGTCGGGATCATCCCCCGGCAGGCAGATCCTGATGGCTCGGTATTTCAAATCGGCATCTTTCAAAAGCCGGTTCGTGCGGTACTGGTTGCAGTTGGTCCAGACGGAAATGATCAGTGCCAGGATCAGTGCTGAAGCTGTCGTTACCACTGCCTTGGATGCGCTTTCCAGACGGTAGGTCACCAGTCTGCGCTCCGGTTCCTTTTTCAGCAGGACCATTCTCTCATCCAGCCGTCTCACTGTCTCCTTTACAGCTTGGCAGTCTTGACTCAGGCAGTATCTAATCTTTTCCATCTCCCCGGCAAACGTTTCGGCAGACAACGGCCAGCCTTCCGACAACCGGACGGTATGGTTACGTACCGCTGCTATTTCCAAGCCGTTTTTCTCCACCGCGGATTGCAGGCGTTCCAGACGGATTTTCAGTTCCGCAATCCCTTCCGGGGAACTGGTCCGGTTTCCAACTGCGGGGCTTGTGCCTTCCACGGGCAGCGTCTCCACTTTCTTCTCGATCCTTTCAAGGCATCCGTAGATGCCTTCCAGATAATTTTCCTCTTTCATCTTTCAAAGTTTTTTGTTATACATATGGTTCACAAACTCCTTCCTTTCCTGCGCTTCTTCTTTCTCCGCAGGCGTTCCGCCTCTTTCTCGTCCTCCGTCGGTGCCACCGACGGCATGAACACGCCACCCGTACCGGTGACTTCGACCAGGTTATCAATAACAGAACCATGACTTTGTTCATGGTACGGTTGCTTTTGGGAAACGTCATTTTCCAGGGACGTGACATGGTTATGGTCCAATGCCGCATCCAGCCTTGACCAGCTGAAACTGCGGTCAATCCCACTTCCCTTGAATGACAGACCGTTCTTTATAAAGCGGATGCCCTGCACTTCATTAGTGTTTTCCTTGTACTTGAATTCCATTTCCACGCCCATTTTTAAGAGCTTATTTTGAAATTCTTTCCATGTATCTGCACTCCTCAAAGCTTCCTTGACCGCACGGTATATTTCGTATTTCACCTTTTCGGAAGCATGCAGCTTTTCCGTTTTAACGGACTGTTTGCCTTCGGAATAGGTGAGCGAATACTTGTCCTTAAGCATTTTTGTCACTTTCTCGTTGCGCTTGAAATCGTTGCTGTCGGAAATCACCTTCCCGTCGAAGTTCACCCGGTTGAAGACGATGTGGCAGTGCGGGTTGTCCGTCCCGTGATGCCTCACCACGATGAACTGCGTGTTCCGTATCCCCATCAGCTCCAGGTATTCCTCCGCCAGCCTTGCCATGAACGCGTCGGTCAGCCTCGGTGCGTCCTCCGGCTTGAAGCTGAGCGCAATGTGCCCCACCGGTTTCGCCACGTCCGGATTCAGCAGGCATTGCCACCGGAAACTGCGTGCCGTCTCCTCCACCGTTCCCAGCAGCACGCCTTCCGAGGCGATGATTTTTGCGTCGTCCTTCTGCGTCACGTAGCGTATGCAGCCGCTGAACGAGCGGCCTTTCCTGATCTTCCCTATCATGAGGCTATCCTCCTTTCGGCCTGTAATCATCCATGATCCGCTTCAGCTTTCCCAGCAGCCCCTCTATCAGCAGCCTTGTCCTGTAAAAGCCGGTCTGGTGCGAGAGCTTTGTCAGCTGGTTCAGGTTGTTCGCCATTCCCGCCAGGCTGCGCAACAGTGCGTTCTCCTCCGGTGTATGCCTTGCCGTAACGGTGGCCGCCAGTGCTGCCTCCCTGATATAGACCGCCAGACTCCGGCCGGACTTCCCTGCCCTGAACCTGAGAGCCTCGTAGCTGACGGGGGAGAACTTCACCGTCACGCCTCTGGTCAATTTACGCGTCCTGCCCAGTGCCGGACGGCCGCGTTTTTTCTTCATCTCATTCATATCCTTTGTCATATGTTTTTTCTTTTTCGTCCGTACTTCTTTCATTCCAAAATCTGCGACCGGCGGGAGTGGATTTACCCTCCCTGCAACCGCCGGGCGCTGGGGAGCAAGGGTTTTCGGGAATCCGGAAACATAACCTTGCTCCCCCCACAGAAAAATCCCCCCGCATTTTCCACATTGAAGCGGGTACACAGGGGACTGTGCATACATCGGGTATACTCCACGCCCGGTAACAGGCTGTCAGATTTTTCTCCACTGCTCGATGTCCCCACGGTAGGCGGCAAGATGCTCCCTGGCAAGGTTCTCCAGCAGTCCGGAAACGCTCATGCCACGCCCGCCGAGCCTGCGGACGACGGCGTCCAGTTCGTCCCTCACATCCTCACTGACGAACACCGTCTTGCGGTTCCTGATCTTCGGGACGGTGAGGTACGTTTCCCGGTACTCCTCCAGCGAGGCCCTGCGTTGCCTGCCGCTCGTTCTTCTTCTCACGGGGTCTTCCGGTTCCGGCGGGGTGTCCTTTCTTCTCGCCTCCCCGGATACCTCCTCCGCAACGAGCCCGGATGGAATCATCGATTCCGTCACGGAAGCATCCGTACCGGCGGATTCCCCCGGACCGGGTTCCATCATGAGTCTTTCCCACCACTCGTCGTGGCCGGCTCCGGGACTACGGCCGTTCTTTCTGTCTGCGGTTTCGGATACCGCCATTTTCTTCCCTTTCGTTTTTTCAGTCGGTTCACTTTTCATTGTACATGGATTTTAGATGGTTGATACTGTGGGCACGGTCTACCCGTTTGCCCGATTGTCGGAAGCAAATAAAACGATAATAACAAGTGCTGTGAAACGGACGGGTCCGATTGGCGGGGTTTGCCGTGTTATTCATATTGTTGGATCAGTCTGACGGTGATGACTTCACAAATATACGCACCGGAAATTTCCCACTCTTCGGGAACGGATCTGAACGTCTGTTTACTAAAAGCAAATGAATATTAAAATCCGATTTCCATGACATCTGATGACATATAATGACATCTGATGAAGGGGCGGAACCATATCCGGGAACAATCATTTACTTTGCAGATGAAACAAGTACGCATATGGTGTCAAAGGTAGTCATCCTGTCTTGAAATTCAGGACGTTCCGCCGGGATTCACTAAATTGCGGAACGGAATCCGGATCCGAAAAGAGAATGAAACAGATGTCAAACCTGAAATTACAGTGATTATGGAAATAGTGAACATTGAGGCAAGGACCTTCGAGGCGATGCTCTCGGCCTTCCGGACGTTTGCGGACCGGCTGGACACCCTCTGCCGGCTGTACGGCGACATGGAGGAGAAGAAATGGCTGGACAACCAGGAGGTGTGCCTGCTGCTGAAGGTCAGCCCGAGAACCCTGCAGACCCTCCGTGACAACGGCACGCTGGCATACACACAGATCTGCCACAAGACATATTACAAGCCCGGGGACGTGGAAAGTATCATCCGGATAGTGGAGGAGCGCCGCAAGCGGGCTGAAAGTATGGGAAGGTCGATCTGAAAGGCCATGAAAAACGAATGTCGAACAAAAAAAAGATCAAGTCATGATGAATACCGATAACCGTCTGCTCACCCGTGAGAGCAGCGAGCATATAAGAGAGTTCTTCTCCACCGTCGAACGTCTCTCCGTTTCCATGGAGCGTCTCTTTGCCGGCAGGTCACCGGCGATGGCGGGCGAGAACTTCTATACGGACCGCGAACTGGCTGAAAAGCTGAAAGTGAGCCGCCGCAGCCTGCAACAGTACCGTGACAGCGGTCTGCTTGCCTTCACCCGGCTGGGCGGCAAGATACTGTACCGTTCTTCCGACATCGAGAAGCTGCTTGACGGCTGCTACCGGGAGGCGAGAACCAGGCCGGAGGAACTTTAGAAAAGTTCCGTACGGGATCGTGAATGAAGGGGCGGTCGGTTGTCATACCGGTCGCTCCTTCATTTTCTTTCCACCGGATGAACGACTTTAATTTGCTCGTAAAATACCTATACACAGAGTGTTTTTTTCTTTATGAATTATGATCCGGTGACAACATTGGCATAACATGGCGGGACATGGAAACATTTTTCCGATATGGCAATAAGATACGGGGATTCCATTATAAAAAAAGACTCTTATTTTATTATGTCATTATGTTATTCTGAAATTGGGGCGGGCCGTTCGTGTACCGGTGGGACGATCCGTTTCCGTAATGGCGGCACATTCCGTACTGGTATCATTATCCTCCGGCAATGCCGTTTCCCGGTCTTTTCGGAGTGACCTTATGCCGGCCGGTGACAACCGCATGTCCGTGTGTAAACATGGCGGCGCATAAAAACAGGCACATCCTCCGGGCTCCTGTCCCGTCGGATGCACCTGTCTCCGTCATGTCATATACAGCCGGACTCCTCCGGCCCATGCCTCTATCTGAGTATCGGATTCGAGAGCAGTATCTTGTAATAGGCCACTCCGCCAATCTCTACCGGCATCCTCGCCATCATGAACTGCACGCTCTTCCTCTCCACCTTCGCCTGCCGCATGAGTCTCTGCACGATAAACCCCGCCGAGAACCTTGCGCATCTTTTATCCTTCCAGACAATGAACCCCTCGCTGTCATCGGCCCGGCAGATGTACCAGTCATCCGTCTCGTCGTCGTGGGCGAAGTTCACCCGTCCGCCACCGAGGATTCCCAATTCGATTGACATCGTCTTTGACAGATAGACGGTCCCCCTGCTGTCAAGGTTGATGGTCCGCTTTCCCTTGTATGTGACTTCCTGCGGACGGGAGTTTTCCCTGTTGTATACTATCAGTGCCATAATTGTCTTTCTTTTATCGGTTGAACTGTTTTCGTTTTTCAATACATGAAGCTTTCCACCGCCAGCATCCGGCTTCTCCATGCGAAACCGCTGTGGGTACGTACCGCGTCCACTATCCTGCATACTTTCTGCGATATGGCCGATGCCGAGATACCCATGCATTCCGCCAGTGCCTTGAACGAGAACTGCGCCTCATAGAACCTGAGCATGAACATCCGGTATTCCTCGTAGGAGAACTTCTGCCTTACGAAACGCAGTATGTCTCTTACCAGCCGCTCGCACCCGTTCAGGTCGTCCTCGGAAAGGAATTTTGCCTCTTCGCCACATCGGAGGAAGAAATCATCTTCAGGGTGTGCATACCGATTCTCCCTTTTAATCTTTACCAGGGCCGCCTTTTTGTAGCATCCGATGAAATACGCGTCATAGTCCGTTATGTCCTTTCCGGGAACCAGCACCTGCCTTCTTACAAAAAGGTAGGTGTCATGGAAATTGTCCTCGTCCAGCATTCCGTACCGGCGTAACGTCCCTCTCAACCTGTCATAGGATGCAGTGAACCACTCGTTGAACAGTCTTTCCTTTTCTGCGCTCTTGTCTGCCATAGCCTTATGTTTTTTTTGAGTCGTACATTTGTACGTTATACATGGCCTACACGGGTAGGCATTCTTATTTCTTGTGCTTCCTCCAGTTTGTTTTTCGGCGGTCTCCGGCAAGGCTTGCCGTGAAAAAATACGCTCACGCGAAGCGTGAGGAAGATTTTTTCACGAGCAACCAGCCCGCAGGGCCGCCTTGCGGGACCGGCCTGAAAAACAACTATTTTTGCCGCAAGAAATGAGGATGATGGATTCCTTCCTTCTATCTATTGTCTGTCCGGTGAGAATTTAGATTCCATGCAGCTTTTCTGTCTTTGGTATGTTTGGAGAAATATTCAAGGATATGAAATGAGAACGGCAATACGTGATGTTGCGGAAGGAATGGATATGGGATTGGAAACAGGAAGCGTGCCCGGGCTTTCATGCAGTTTATACGGCGGTGTTGATTTTGAGGAGGATGACAGGGAAGTGACAGGATGGTCGGCTGTCGGAAAAGAAGCAATACCGGCGGACGTGGATATGGGCAAAACCACCCGTACATGCAATGCAGAGGGAGCAGGAGAGCCTTCACCACAGCCGGAGAGAAAAGTGGTTTCATGCCGGGGTACGGCATGAAAAGGGGGCTCCCGGACAGTTCTTTTCCTTGTCGCACATGCACTACGTCGGTCGCAGTTTTCGCCTTCTGAATCCCTCTTACGTCCGTCCCTGCGCTTTCGGAGCGTTTTTCCGGCAGAAAATTTCACCGTACGGAAATTTTCTGCCGGAAACCGGAGGGAAAACGCGCAGATCCGCGGGGACGGCGGAACTTTGATGAAGAAGGGGAAAAATCACTCGTCCCGTAAATGCCTTCCCTCAGATGGCATCGCATATCTCCTTCTCCATCTTTTCCAGCTTATGGGACAGGATTTCCATGTCGCTGCTGATCTTCTGGTTGGTTATCCGGGCATATATCTGGGTGGTTTTCAAATCCGTATGACCCAAAAGACGGCTTACGGTCTCGATGGGCACACCGTGCGAGAGCAGCACGGTGGTGGCGTTCGTATGCCGGGCCACATGATAGGTCAGCCGTATCTTGAAACCGCACTGCCTGCCAAGTTCCTTCAATATGGTGTTGCATCTGCCGTTGCTCGGTACCGGAAATACATGATCGTCCTTGGACAGCCCCTTGTACTTCTCTATGATGCGCTTGGGAACGTCCAGCAGGCGGATGTTGGACTCGGTGTTTGTCTTGCGCCGGCGGGTGATGATCCAGAGGTTGCCGTCGAAGAAGGTCTGGAGCCGGTCAGTCGTCAGCGCCTTCACGTCTGCGTATGCCAGTCCGGTAAACACCGAGAAGATGAAGAGGTCACGTACCAGTTCGCAGGTCCCGCTTTTCACCGGGACCTCCATCAGCGTCTGTATCTCACGCTCCGTCAGGTAGCCTCGGTCAACGCTCTCGGGGGAATTGATGTACCCGGCGAAGGGGTTGAAGGGAAGCGCACCGCTGTTGCGGGCGATGGAGATGACGTGCTTGAGCCCGATCATGTAACCCCATACGGTATTGGTGCGGCATTTCTTCTCCGTACGCAGGAAATACTCGAAGTTGTTGATGAAGGTCAGGTTGAGTTCCTTCAGGGGGATGTCGTCACGGCGGTATACTTTCGGGACGAACTCGCAAAGGTGCCTGTATATGGTACGGTAGCGGTTGTATGTTCCCTGCACGCGGCTGTGTCCCACTTTCTTGATGAACTCCTCGTTGTGCTGTTCGAAGAGTTTCAGCAAAGTCTCCCGTTTCACGCCCAGTCCGAGGTAGACATCCCTCAGCCTGGCAGCAGTGACATAGCCGTCGGACTGCATCAGTTCCTGGTAACGACGGTTCACGTCCACACGTATCCGGTCAACCGCCGCATTGATTTTCTGCGCCTCGGCGCTCTTGCCCGTGGCACGTGCCGTTTTCACGTCCCAAAGTTTCGGGGGCACGTCCAGCTTGCAGCTGAACTGCTTGATTTCGCCGTCTACCGTAAGACGGCACATCAGGGGGAGATAGCCGTTGGCTCTCTCGCTGCCCTTCTTCACGTAGAAGAGGATTTTGAAGGTCGATCTGCTCATACTCGTTTTCATACTTTTTTGATCGTTACAAAGTTAATATCAAGCGAGTTGTCCTCAGGTATGAAAAACTGTGCAAATTACTGAAATAGAATCTGTTGTGCCGTTTCTTGTTCCTGTTATATCAGTAACGATATGGGAACTGAAGTCTTTCGCAGCTTTTATCGGACCTCCTTTTTCAGCTTATGCAGTATTATGAGTTAAACACCTAACCACTTAATAGACTGCATTTTTGCTGTATTATCATAAACCTTGCCTTTTTCTTTTACGTTTATTTTAAAATCAACTCTTCCGCATCCCCAAAGGTACTATATCCTGTGACAATCACCTTGTCGCCCGGTTGGAGGCCACCGGTTATTTCGTATTGCTGCGGGTTTTGGCGACCGATGCTGACCGGGGTTTTCCGGGCTTTCGTGCCGGATTCATTCAGTTTGTATATCCATTGGCCGCCGGTGGCCTGGAAGAAGTCGCCACGTGGGATGACGAGGGCCTCTTCCGGTTGTCCGAGTTCGATCTGGACACGGAAACTTTTTCCGATGCGTACGTTCTCCGGGCTTGCCTCCGTAAAGACCAGGTCGACATCGAAGTTCCGGTCTTTGACTTCCGGAACGACTTTG
>OITM01000648.1_pt1 | contig 8787 bp, 9 predicted proteins | sample 1586711 | NCBI WGS metagenome assembly OITM01 (sample SAMN02675049, study PRJEB24791) | human gut metagenome, SKBSTL061 | isolation source: stool | host: Homo sapiens | place: USA
TCTTACAAGTGATGAGCCCCCCTTTACTCAGGAAAGATAAGATCTTATCTTTCCTGGCTGTTTGTAACATTCTAGTTGCGGAATTTTAATCCGTCACCAGCTGTTTCTACGATAATCGGTTTGCTTCGGTCTACTTCCTGTGACAATAGTTTTTTGGACAAATCATTCAGCAAATAGCGTTGGATGGCACGTTTCACGGGACGGGCACCGAATTCGGGATCATAGCCTGTGCTGGCAATGAAACGGACGGCCTCATCGGTCATTTCCAAAGTAATGCCGTTGCCGGCCAGCATATTCTTGATACCGTTGATTTGTAACATCACAATCTGTTCTATCTCTTCTCTGTTCAAAGGCAAGAACATAATTGTTTCATCTATACGGTTCAGAAACTCCGGTCGTATCGTTTTTTTCAACATGGACATTACCTCTTTCTTCGTCTCTTCAATCACCACTTCGCGATTCTCGTCATTAATCTTTTCGAACTGGCTTTGAATGTATGCGCTGCCCAGGTTGGAAGTCATGATGATAATCGTATTCTTGAAGTTTACCGTACGTCCCTTGTTGTCAGTCAGACGTCCGTCGTCCAAAACTTGCAGCAGAATATTGAACACATCGGGATGTGCTTTTTCTATTTCATCAAACAATACCACAGAGTATGGTTTGCGTCGGACGGCTTCTGTCAACTGACCGCCTTCATCGTAACCTACGTATCCGGGAGGCGCTCCGATCAGGCGAGATACAGAGTGTTTCTCCTGGTATTCGCTCATGTCGATACGCGTCATCAGACTCTCGTCATCAAACAGGTAGTCGGCCAATGCTTTGGCAAGTTCTGTCTTACCTACACCGGTAGTACCCAGGAAGATGAATGAACCTATCGGACGTTTCGGATCCTGTAATCCGGCACGGCTACGGCGTACGGCATCGGATACGGCTGCTATGGCTTCATCCTGACCTACCACACGCAAATGTAATTCTTGCTCCAGATGAAGCAATTTGTCACGTTCGCTTTGCAGCATCTTGTTGACCGGTATCCCTGTCCACCGTGAAACAACATCGGCAATGTCCTCAGCGGTAACTTCTTCCTTTATCATGGCACTGTCACCCTGCTTGTGTTTCAGGTCTTCTTGAATATCCTTGATCTCGTTCTCTAAAGCCTGTAATTTTCCATAACGGATTTCGGCTACTTTACCGTAATCTCCCTCACGTTCCGCTTTCTCGGCTTCAAATTTCAATTGTTCTATTTCCTGCTTGTTTTGCTGAATCTTGTTGACCAGTTCCTTTTCACTCTGCCATTTGGCTTTGTAAGAGGTTTCCTGTTCTTTCAGTTCGGCAATCTCTTTATTCAGCTGTTGTAATTTGGGCTCGTCTTTTTCACGTTTGATGGCCTCACGTTCAATTTCCAGTTGTTTCAGGTGACGTGAGATTTCATCCAGTTCTTCAGGCACGGAATCACGTTCCATACGCAATTTGGCAGCAGCTTCATCCATCAGGTCAATAGCCTTGTCCGGAAGGAAACGTTCGGTAATGTAACGGTTACTCAATTCTACAGCGGCAATGATGGCTTCATCTTTGATACGTACCTTGTGATGGTTTTCGTAACGTTCTTTCAATCCACGAAGAATAGAGATGGTGCTCAGCGTGTCCGGTTCGGCTACCATAACAGTTTGGAACCGGCGTTCCAATGCCTTGTCCTTTTCGAAGTATTTCTGATATTCGTCCAAAGTAGTGGCTCCGATGCTGCGGAGCTCACCACGGGCCAAGGCGGGTTTCAATATATTGGCGGCATCCATGGCACCTTCACCTTTACCGGCTCCGACCAAGGTATGGATTTCATCGATAAACAGGATGATGCTGCCTTCGGCTTTGACCACTTCATTGACAACAGATTTCAGACGTTCTTCAAATTCACCTTTGTATTTGGCTCCGGCAACCAGTGCGCCCATATCCAATGAGAAGATTTGTTTGTTCTTCAAGTTGTCGGGTACATCACCTCGGATGATACGGTGTGCCAAGCCTTCAACAATGGCGGTCTTACCGGTACCCGGCTCACCGATTAAAATCGGATTATTCTTGGTACGGCGGCTTAATATTTGTAATACTCTACGTATTTCTTCATCACGCCCGATAACTGGATCAAGTTTTCCGCTGCGGGCAGCCTCATTCAAATTAATGGCATATTTGCTTAAGGATTGATAAGTGTCTTCACTGGATTGTGAAGTTACTTTTTCACCTTTACGTAGTTCTGCTATGGCGGAGCGCAGCTCTTTGTCTGTCATTCCCGCGTCTTTCAATATGGTAGCGACAGTACTCTTTACATTCAATAAGGCCAGGATAATAGCTTCCAGTGAAACGAATTCGTCACCCATCTCTTTGGAATACTGTACGGCTCTTTGTAATATCTCGTTGCTTTCACGGCTAAGGTAAGGTTCTCCTCCCGAAACCTTAGGCAGCGAGTCAATTTGCTTGTCGATGACCAATGCGATCTGCTGGGCGTTCATTCCCAATTTCTGGAAAATGAAGTTGGTGACGTTTTCACCTACTTTCAGTACTCCGGCCAACAGATGCACAGGCTCGATAGCTTGCTGTCCGCGGGCTTGAGTTATGTTCACCGCTTGTTGCACTGCCTCCTGTGATTTAATTGTGAAGTTGTTAAAATTCATATTGTATCTCCTTTCTAAATATTATTCAAATACCTATTGAAAACGTAACTGTCACTGCTTTGTTCAGTGGCTTTTGCGATTTCATTTGATAATCGTCAAATAGTTTGCCAAAAAGAAAAAGAAAGCTAATGAAGTAAAATAAGAAGACAAAATGGCAGGCTTTCCGGCTTTTAAATGAAAAAAAGTCCGAATTGTACACAAAAAGGCAGATAACTCTTTTTGCAAGCAGATGATAATTGCTATCTTAGCATCGAAATCATAAAATGAAAACGAGATGACAAATGAAATAAAGTTTGCAGATACTGTAATTCTGGTGGATGTAGCCTATGTAGATAGGGTGGCGGGTGATTTATCCAAACATTTTGGTGACGTGGTGGGGCGTAAGTTGCCGAAAGCGGATTTGCCGGTGTTGTTGGAATGTCTGTCACTGGATAGTGGAATACCCTTGGGGGAGAATGCAGTTCAGGTATTATTTATTTATGACGAGGAAAGTAAGAAAATGGATGCTTTTCAGCCGTCGGATTTGGAAAAGGAATTAAATAACGTGGCTTTCAAAAGCCAGTTGGGAGAGTTTGCACTTTATTCTTTCGAACCATCGGATATGGCTAGTCGCGAAGAGTTGTTTCTGGAGTCTTTGAGAGTGGTGGTTGATGCAAAAGAGGTGAAACGGGTGATTATTGTCCCTGCCGAAGAAGAATATGGAGATAAAGTTCCTGCTATATTAAATAAGGTGGACGGAAAAGAAAAAATGACAGTATTCGGCATGAATCCTCCAGCCTGTGAAGTGGCTTATCAGTGGGAGATGTTTGGATTCGCAGTTTTACAGTCGTTAGGAATTAAAGCAGACGAACTATAATCATTAAAAAACATGTCTGATTTCAGGTTAAGAGTATTCAGTAGTGTTGCGAAAAACCTCAGCTTTACAAAGGCTTCGCAAGAGCTGTTTATTAGTCAGCCGGCTATAACCAAGCATATTCAGGAATTGGAGACGATGTACCAGACACGCCTTTTTGAGCGAATGGGGAACAAGATCTTGCTGACTGATGCAGGCAGGTTGTTGTTGGAGCATTGTGAGAAAATTTTGGAAGATTACGGACGCTTGGAGTACGAGATGAACTTATTACGTAATGAGCATACCGGTGAGTTGCGCTTGGGAGCCAGTACTACAATTGCCCAATATGTGCTTCCTCCCTTGCTGGCTCGTTTCATCGAGAAGTTTCCGCAAGTGTCTTTATCACTTTTCAGCGGGAACTCCTCTGAGGTGGAAAAGGCATTGCAGGAACATCGTATAGATTTGGCACTGGTAGAGGGAAATACCCGGCAACCTAATTTGAAATATACTCCTTTTCTGCAAGATGAGCTGGTGGCTATCGTCCATACTCGTAGTAAGTGGATGGATTATGATGAGATAACTTTGGATGAATTGAAAGAAGTTCCTCTTGTACTTCGTGAAAGAGGTTCGGGAACATTGGATGTATTGATTACCGCTTTGCATAAACACAACATAAAGTTATCGGACCTTACTATCCGTATGCACCTGGGGAGTACAGAAAGCATTAAATTATTTTTGGAAAATAGTGAGTGCATGGGGATTTTGTCTATCCGGTCTATTAATAAAGAACTGTATTCAGGAAAGTTTAAAGTATTGGATATAAAAGACCTGGTGATGTTTCGTGAATTTGATTTTGTCCAATTGCAAGGGCAGGATACAGGGCTTCCGACTCTGTTCATGCAGTTTGCCAATCATTATAAGGAAAAGTTATAACCTATAATTAAAAACGATTAGATTGTTATTGAAACATATACTACCTTTGCACCTCGAAATAGAGAAATAATGTTAAAAAGTAAAATATATGATTTCAGTAACAGCTTTACAGCAAAACAGCAAAACTATTTATGTAGGTTTGCTTTCCACGTTAACGGTCTTTTTGTTGATGGACTATATTCCGGTATTGGCTTCATTTTCCCAGTGGGTCACTCCCCCCGTATCTTTATTTCTGGGGTTGATATTTGCATTAGTTTGCGGACAGGCCCATCCTAAATTCAATAAAAAGGTTTCTAAATATTTGTTGCAATATTCTGTAGTGGGATTGGGGTTCGGTATGAATCTTCAGGCTTCTCTGGCTTCCGGTAAGGAAGGAATGGAATTCACGATCATTTCTGTAATCGGTACAATGATTATAGGTATGTTTATAGGGCATAAACTTTTGAAGGTAGATCGTGATACGGCTTATCTTATCAGTTCGGGTACTGCAATTTGTGGGGGAAGCGCTATTGCTGCTGTGGGGCCTGTATTGAAAGCTAAAGATAGTGAGATGTCTGTGGCTTTGGCTACTATCTTTGTATTGAATGCCATCGCTTTGTTTATTTTTCCGGTGTTAGGCCATATGTTTGGGTTAGATCAACAACAGTTTGGTACTTGGGCAGCTATTGCTATTCATGATACGAGTTCTGTGGTGGGAGCAGGTGCGGCATACGGTGAAGAGGCGTTGAAAGTGGCGACAACAATCAAACTGACCCGTGCACTTTGGATTATTCCTTTGGCATTCGCTACTTCTTTTATTTTCAAGGGAAGCGGTAAGAAAGTAAGCATTCCTTGGTTTATCCTTTATTTCGTTGTAGCTATCGTTCTGAATACTTATGTGTTGGATGGTGTACCTCAATTCGGGCAGGCCGTTTCTGGACTGGCACGTAAGGGATTGATTATTACCATGTTTTTTATTGGAGCTTCCTTGTCTATGGATGTATTGAAGCAAGTAGGTATGAAACCTCTGATTCAAGGTGTTGCTCTTTGGGCGGTGATCAGTCTTAGTTCATTGGCTTATATTCTACTTTTCTGATAGGGATTTATTAGAATATTAAAAAGTATGCGGATGATATGGATTGTCTGAAAAATCCTGTTATCCGCATGTTTTTTATGAGAATATAATTTAGAAGTAATAGATGAGTAATAGTACAGCGTTTACTCCAATGACAGTGAGGAATCCTTTCCATACATAAGGCAGTATTTCTTTTCTGCGGGAGGAAAAAAATATGGCATAGAACATATTCACTACGATGTTGCTGATGATAGCTTGCATGATACAGGCCCCTACAATGGTTGCCGGAATGTTTCCGCCTTGTAACAGGTTTAGTATGAAAGGAGTGATATCACTTAATCCTGTTGCAATGGAGAGAATACTCAAACCTCCTGTTCCTGCATAAATTAATGTATAGTGAGTCAGAAATGTAAATACTACAAATAATAAAGCAAAGATCAGAGCGACTTTGAATTCCAGTGGATTACTTTCCGTTTCCGTTTCTTCAATAACTTCGCGCTCGCCTTTTATAGTATGCTTTTTATGGATGAATATACCGATGCCGGCGGCGGTTACAGACATGATGAGCAGATAGGGGTAAATATTCAGAAAGATGGAAGTGCTGAATATAAGGATCAAAATCATGAAACGTAAGAACATCATGCTGACAGCAAGCATCATGGCAGATACATATTCCGGTATTTCATGCGCTTGTATCCGTTTGCATTTGCGGGCAAGGATGGAAATGGTAGCGGTGCTGCTATACAGACCACCGATAATACCCGAAACTAGAGTGCCTGATTCGCGGAAAACATATTGTTTCAGCAGGTAGGATAAATAGGAGATGCCCGATACGACTACAGTAGCCAGCCAAATGGTGTATGGAGTGAGATTGATACCCGGTATGAGAGGTTCCTTGGGTAGCATGGGCAAAATGATACCGCTGATAGCCAGAAATTTTGCCAGTGTGATCATTTCATCATTCTGCATCCGTTGTACAAGTTCTGTGAAGGTGTGTTTCATTTCTGTGAAAAGAAGCACGGTGACTACCATCATCACGTAAAACCAGGAAGGTTGTGTACTTATGATAGGAGCCATACAATAGGTGATAAGAGCGATGATGATTGTTGTCACTCCAAACACGTGGAACTGGGATTGCTTGACATAATAATTGATGCCCAGTAACATACCTAAAATTATTCCGCCTCCCATAAATAAATGCATTTCCTTAGGATCAAGTATATAGAGGAGATATCCCAAAATGCCGATAAAAGTAAAAGTCCGGTCTGTGCCGAAAAGCGTAGTTTCCCCCTCTCGTTTCAGGCTGATTCTCCGTTGGGATAAACCGATGAGTAAAGAGAACAATGTTACTAGAATGAAAGTAACCAATTGCTGGGGAAGGTAATCGTACAACTTTTCCATAAATTTGTCAAGATTAGGTTGATGTAATAGGTTTTCCTTTTAAACTGCATTGACTCCTCTGATGGATTCAAGTGGCTTTAAAACGCTTGCTTAAACTGGCTTTCTTCAAAAAGTCCTTTTAATTTATCATCACTTTTTATTTGGTTGATGATTGTGGACAGAACTCCTGCTTTGGGCAATTCTACTACAACGTCTGTTTTATATTTACCACCGTTCTGTCGGCTGTTTTCACAAATTACTTTTAAGTTAGCAGCCTCTTGCTGGGTAGCCATATGGATCAGATCTGAGAACTGTTCCCACTCTGCATTACCGAATTTTTTTTGAGACTTGGCAGCCATTTCCGCCTTTGCTTTGATCTGGCTGGTTATTGCGGTACGGGCTGCAATGACCGCCTTCTTTTTGGAGGCAGTGGCATCACCGCTCTGAGCTGATGCTGAGGCACGGAAGAAGTCTGCGTTTGTGCTATATGCATTTCCGGTACAAGGAGTGCTTTGTGCCTGTGCCCATGTTGACATTCCAAGGACGAAGGCTAAAAAATAGATGAATTTATAATATTTCATAGTTGTAATTTTATCAATCTATTGCGAAGATAGAAGAATATTTGATAATATAAACAAGAAAAGAGAAAAAAAAGATTGAGCTTGCTTTATGAAATGATTATATTTGCAGAAATTAAATGAAAGGTTAGTATTCATGGAATCAACAACAAAACTCTATTCGTTAAATTACACAAACGCAAATACTTATTTATTTGCATTCGTGTTTATTGTAGGTAATGTGGTATTGCCGCAACTTTGTCATTTGGTGCATTGGGGTGGTCCTGCTATGTTACCCATTTATTTCTTTACATTAATAGGTGCTTATAAATATGGATTCAAAGTGGGGATGTTGACGGCTGTTCTTTCTCCGCTTGTCAATAGTTTCTTGTTTGGAATGCCTTCTGTGACCATACTTCCGGCTATATTGGTAAAGTCGGTATTGTTGGCGTTGGTGGCGGGATATATGGCAGATCGTTTCCGTAAGATTACGATTCCTGCATTGCTGGGGACTGTTATGGCATATCAGGTGGTGGGTACCTTGATAGAATGGGTTCTTGTCGGTGATTTCTATTTGGCGGCACAGGATTTCCGGATTGGAATTCCGGGCATGTTGCTCCAGATTTTTGGTGGCTATGCTTTGTTGAAAGCTATTGCAAAAAGATAAGTTGTAAACATTTGATGTTATGCTGCAAATTGTGAAACAGCCTGAAAATGGTGGCGCTGGCTATGTTCTGGTAGCTGTCATGGATGGAGATCCCGGTAAATGGATGACTTTGGTTTTTGATAAATCATTTAATAGTTAATAGATAAAATGACAGGCACATTATTATTTTTAGGATTAGGAATGCAGGAAGTGTTATTCATTGCATTGATTGTTCTTTTGTTCTTTGGTGGGAAGAAGATACCCGAACTGATGAAGGGGTTGGGCAAAGGGGTTAAGAGTTTTAAAGAAGGGATGAACGGGTTGGAGGATGATATAGATGGGAAAGATAAGAAAGGGGAAACGAAAAAGTGACAAATAATGGAACAGCAGCAGAAGATACTGACCTTTTGGGATCATCTGGAAGAACTACGCCATGTCTTGTTCCGCATTGCAGTGGCTGTGGTATTTCTAATGTTGGTAGCATTCTTGTTTAAGGATGAGCTCTTTGCTATTGTTCTAGCGCCTAAGAATGCTGATTTCATTATTTATCGTTTTTTTTGCCGGATAGCTGATTTCATGGCTATGCCTTCATTATGTCCGGAAGTGTTTTATGTGAAAATGATCAATACCCAATTGGCGGCTCAATTCATTACTCATATGAGCGTGTCTTTTTATACGGGTAGGAACACTGGGACAGAATGGTGCAGACCGTCCGCAGTTCATCG
>OITM01000676.1_pt1 | contig 8536 bp, 4 predicted proteins | sample 1586711 | NCBI WGS metagenome assembly OITM01 (sample SAMN02675049, study PRJEB24791) | human gut metagenome, SKBSTL061 | isolation source: stool | host: Homo sapiens | place: USA
GCGCTCGCGTACCTGCGCGCGGCGCACGGCAATCCGTTCAGCCGCATCAGCAAGAAGGACAAGGAGTTCTTCGCCGAGCAGCTCAAGCAGCTCGGCATGGGCCTTGAGGACCGCATGAAAAACCCCGTGGGCCTGCTCTCCGGCGGCCAGCGTCAGGCGCTCACGCTGCTGATGGCGACGATGGTGCCGCCGCAGCTCTTACTTCTTGACGAGCACACCGCGGCGCTCGACCCCGCAACGGCGGAAAAGGTGCTCGACCTCACCCGCCGCGTCGTGGCGGAAAGTCACATCACCTGCCTGATGGTCACGCACAACATGCATCAGGCACTTGAGCTCGGCAACCGCACACTGATGATGGCGGACGGGCACATCGTGCTCGACGTCGCGGGCAGTGAACGCGCGGGGATGGGAGTCGACGATCTCATCGCACGGTTCAAAGCAGGTGCCGGACATGAGCTTGATAACGATAGAATTCTTTTATCGGAATAAAATTGCAGCACGAAGTGCTGCCACCCTATTCCCCACACCGTGTGGGGGCGCGGGTAAGGGGGATACTCTCTTTCACAAAAGAGAGTATCCCCCTTTTGATCCCCCGAGAGAAAGGTTTTCCATTGCAGGCGAGCAGCTTGAAGAGTTGCGGCGCTTGCCGATTGCACTACCTGCGCGCGGCGCTGCCGCGTTTAGTTCTGCTATACGATTTGGTGTGCTTCCATTATCCGCTGCCGCTCTGCTGATCTTGTTTTGGTGCAGCCTAATCACCTGCCACGGACAACGCATGCTATTTCGATAGTGCGTACTGCGGCGAGCGCCAGCAATGCTAAACAATCCAAAGTAGGCGGAAATTGCTGAAGACTGCCGAATCGCAGGCAAAGCGGCAGCGGAGATAGAAGTAAGACAAATCGTTTAGATTCATCACTTGGCAGGCACTCCCATTCCAGAGGCATAAAAGTCATTCAAGCCAGAGACTGCCAATCAAAAGCCTTTCTCCTGGGGTTCCAAAGGGGATATTCTCTTTCGCGAAAGAGAATATCCCCTTTGATTCGTGCAGCGCCGACGGTGCTGCCTTCCCCTCCGCACCTGTGCGGAAACAACGCTCCCCAATGTGGAGCTTTTTTAACGCATGGGTCATTTTGCCCGCTTGAGGCAATACCAATTCCATGCTATACTTATCGTTAAGAAAACGACAAATTCAAAGGAGAACTGCATGGAGAGCATTTTTGAAAAACGTCTTACCGTCACGCCCGACTACTGTGACGCGTCGGGCGCGCTGTCGCCGTTGGCGGCGTTTACGATTTTTCAGGGCATCGCAGCGCAGCACGCGGAGGTGCTGGGCGTCGGCAGCAGCGCGATGGCGAAAAAGGGTGAATTCTGGCTCACGGTCCACACGCGCGTCGATCTCTTTGAGCGCGCGTACCTGATGGACGAACTCACGGTGCGCACGTGGGCGGAGGCGTGCAGCGAGCGCGACGTACGCACGTACCGCAGTTACACACTCTCGCGCGGTGAGGCGGTCATTGCCCGCGGCAAGACCGAGTGGGCCATCTTAGGACCGGAGCAGAAGATCATCCGCTTTGGCGACTCGGGCTTTCCGAAGGACTACCCCTTCCCCGCCGAGACGGCCATCCCCGAAAAATTGCAGCGCTTCCATGAAAAGTTTGAGGACGCCGACCTCTTCTCGCACTACGCCGTGCGGTCGACGGACATCGACCTCGGCCACCACATGAACAACGTGGCCTATGTGCGCCTGCTGCTCGACTGCTTTTCGGCAAAGGAGCTCGCGAGCGGTAATATTCAATCGGTCGAGCTACACTACTCAACGCCGTGCTTCGAGGATGAGGCGCTGACGGTCTACAAGAAGTCACTCGATGACGGCACGTGCCGCATCGGCATCGTCAAGCCGGACGGCAAAACCGCCTCGCAGGCGTGCGTGACGTTCAAAAAGTGAGGACGCGGCGGCAGCGAAATACTTTTTACAGGGCCTTACGATGGGGCTTGCATACGTCGCGCCCATCGGGCTGCAAAATTTATTCGTCATCAACTCGGCGCTGACGCACACGCGAAAGTGCGCACTTTTGACGGCGCTCATAGTCATCTTTTTCGACGTGACGCTCGCGCTCGCGTGCTTTTTCGGCGTGGGCGCGGTCATGCAGCGCTATGAATGGCTGCAAATGGTCATCCTGCTGCTCGGCAGCCTGATCGTGCTGTATATCGGCGTCGGCCTCCTGCGCGCCAAGGCGGAGGAGATCGACCGCAGCCGGACCGCGGACTCGATCCCCAAGACCATCTCGTCCGCCTGTGTGGTCACATGGTTCAACCCGCAGGCACTCATCGACGGAACGATGATGCTCGGCGCGTTCTACGTGACGCTGCCCGCGGCGCAGAGCACGTCGTTTATCAGCGGCGTGGCGCTCGCGTGCTGCCTGTGGTTCACGGGGCTGACGCTGCTCATCTCGCTTTTCAGCGACAATTTCACGCCCAAAACGCTCGTTGTCATCAATAAGGTCTGCGGCGTGATCATCGTTTTCTACGGCTGCAAGCTGCTCTACAGCTTCCTGACGATGGTATTTTGATCTCAGTGCTCAAAAAAGCGGTTCCCGTTTGGGAACCGCTTTTTATTGTTCTTTGCGCTGTTTAGTTGTTGCTGGCGTTCGTGGCGCGGAGGGTGACGTCGTGATAGCCGCCCTCGACGATGCTGGTGGCGGAGACGAGCGTGAGCTTCGCGTTCTTCTGCAGGTCAGGGATCGTCGTCACGCCGCAGTTGCACATGGTCGACTTGACCTTGTAAAGGCTTCTTGCGACGTTATCCTGCAGGGAGCCCGCGTAGGTGACGTAGGAATCCACGCCCTCTTCAAACGCAAGGCCCGTCTTACCGCCGAGGTCGTAACGCTGCCAGTTGCGCGCGCGGTTCGAGCCTTCGCCCCAGTATTCCTTGACGTACACGCCGTTGACGAGCAGCTTGTTCGTCGGCGATTCGTCGAAGCGAGCGAAGTAGCGGCCCAGCATCAGGAAGTCCGCGCCCATGGCGAGCGCAAGCGTCATGTGATAGTCGTGCACGATGCCGCCGTCGGAGCAGATGGGGACATACACGCCGGTCTCGCGGAAGTATTCGTCGCGCGCGGCGCTCACCTCAATGAGCGCGGTGGCCTGGCCGCGGCCGATACCCTTCGTTTCGCGCGTGATGCAGATGGAGCCGCCGCCGATGCCGACTTTGACAAAGTCCGCGCCGCTCTCAGCGAGGAAGCGGAAGCCGTCGCGGTCGACGACATTGCCCGCGCCGATTTTGATGGTATTGCCGTAGTTCGCGCGCACGTAGTCGATGACCTTCTTCTGCCAGACGGAGTATCCCTCGGACGAGTCGATGCACAGCACATCCGCGCCGGCCTCCACGAGCGCGGGGATGCGCTCGGCATAGTCGCGGGAGTTGATGCCCGCGCCGACGAGGTATCGCTTCTTGTCATCCTGAAGCGCAAGGGGGTGCTCCTTGTGCTCGGCGTAGTCCTTGCGGAAGACGAAGTAGAGCAGGTGGTCGTTTTCATCCACGATGGGCAGCGCGTTGAGCTTGTGCTCCCAGATGATGTCGTTAGCCTCCTTGAGCGTGGTCGACGCAGGAGCGGTGACGAGCTTTTCGCGCGGAGTCATGAACTCGCGCACCTTCAAATCAGTGCTCATGCGGCTCACGCGGTAGTCGCGGCTCGTCACGATGCCGAGGAGCTTGCCGTTGGGCGTTGCGTCCTCGGTGATGGCGACGGTCGAGAAGCCGTTTTTCTCCTTGAGGGCCAGCACGTCGGCCAGCGTGTGCTCGCTTGTCAGGTTCGAGGCTGACGGCACAAAGCCCGCCTTATTGCTTTTCACGCGGCGCACCATCTCGGCCTCGCTCTCGATGGACTGGGAGCCGAAGATGAACGAAAGGCCGCCCTCTTTGGCCAGCGCGATGGCCAGCGTGTCGTTCGACACCGACTGCATGATGGCCGAGACCATCGGGATATTCAGGCTGATGGGGCACTCCTCCTGCCCCTTGCGGTAGCGCACGAGGGGCGTTTTGAGCGAGACGTTGTCAGGAATGCAGTCCTCGGACGTGTAACCGGGGACGAGCAGATATTCGCTGAACGTGTGAGACGGTTCGGGATAATAATAAGCCATTGGGTCTGCTCCTCTCTTCTTAAATTACTTGAAATAGCGCACGGCAGAGGTGAACAGCTCCATCTCATACTGTCCGGGAACGTTGCGGTAAAGCTCCTTGCCGATGCGCTCGGTGTGCCCCATCTTGCCGAATACACGGCCATCGGGCGAGGTGATGCCCTCGATGGCACAGATCGAGCCGTTGGGGTTGAATGCTGCATCCATTGTAGCATACCCGTCAAGGTCTACGTACTGCGTGGCGATCTGGCCGTTTTCGGCGAGCTTCTTCACAAGCTCTTCGGATGCGAGGAAGCGGCCCTCGCCGTGCGAAATGGGCACGGTGTAAATGTCGCCGACCTTCGTACCCGCAAGCCAGGGGGACTTGTTGGAGCACACGCGCGTGCGGACCAGACGGGACTGGTGGCGGCCGATGACGTTGTAGGTCAGCGTCGGAAAATCAGCGTCGGTGTCCATGATCTTGCCATAGGGAACGAGACCGAGCTTGATGAGCGCCTGGAAGCCGTTGCACACGCCGAGCATCAGACCGTCGCGCTTTTCGAGGAGGTCCGTGACCTGCTCCTTGACCGCGGCGTTGCGGAAGAACGCCGTGATGAGCTTGGCACTGCCGTCGGGCTCGTCGCCGCCGGAGAAGCCGCCGGGGATGACGATGATCTGGCTATCCTTGACGGCCTTGGCAAAGCGCTCGACGCTGTCAGCAACGTCGGCGCTCGTTAAGTTGCGGATGATGAACTGCTCGGCGTCCGCGCCTGCTTCGAGCAGGGCGCGCTGGGTGTCGTACTCGCAGTTCGTGCCGGGGAAGACAGGGATCAGCGCCTTCGGACGCGAGGTCTTGACGGCGGGCGCAACGCGCTTTTCCGTTTCATAGGTAAAGCTCTCGACCGTGCCGGCATCCTGCGTCTTCGTCGGGTAGACCGATTCGAGCACAGAATCGTTCAGGGCCAGCAGCTCAGAAATGCTCGCCTCGTCGCTGCCGATGGTGATCGTCTTCTCCGCCGTCGTGATGCCGATGCAGACGGCGTCGGGAATTTCCTCGGTGAGCTCGGCGACAATCGCGCCGGGCATGGGCCGGTACCAGTCGAGAGCGGTCGAGGCCGCGGCAAAGCCGACCTCGTTGCCGAGCGACATCTTCATCACCGCTTCGGCAAGGCCGTTTTCGACGGCCCATGCACTCGCGGCCTTGCCCGCGCGAGCGAGCGCGGTGAAGCGCTCCCACGCGGCGGTCTTCTGCTCCGCCGTGCCGCCGTAGAAGAGATAAACGCCGTGACCGGCGGACTTGAAGTCCGTCGTCACAAGCTCGCCCGCGCACACCGGTGCAATGGCGAAGGAGATAAGCGTTGGCGGGACGTCGTGGTCTAAGAACGTGCCGGACATCGAGTCCTTACCGCCGATGGCGGCGGCGCCGAGCTCAAGCTGCGCGTCCAGCGCACCGAGGAGCGCGGCAAAAGGCTTGCCCCAGCGCACGGGCTCATTGCGGAGCTTTTCAAAAAATTCCTGTAAGGTGAGATATGCCTTGTGATAATCGGCACCCGCGGCGACGATCTTCGCGACCGAGGTGTAGACTGCGCTGTGCGCGCCCGTGTACGGATCGGCGCTCAGGGCGTCGGGGTCGCAGCCCCAGGCCATGACGCTGCCCTGCTCGGTCTTGCTACCCGGCAGCACCGGCAGCAGCGCCGCCATCGCCTGCGAGGGACTGCGCTGCGTCTTGCCGCCAAAGGGCATGAGCAGCGAGAACGCACCGACGGTGGAGTCGAAGCGCTCGGTGAGACCGCGGCGGGACGCGCTCTTGAGGCTGCCCGCCATATCGCGCAGCGTGCACGGCGCGCAAGCGGACTCCGCCTGCTTCTTTCCCGCTTCCACGCGAATGCTTGCGTGCTTGACTGCGCCGTTCGTGTTGAGGAAGGCGCGCGAAAGGTCGGCGACCGTCTGGCCGCGCCAGTGCATGACCATGCGGGGGCTCTCAGTCACGACGGCCACACGGTAGGCCTCCAGGTTTTCGGCCTGCGCGGCGGCGATGAACTTCGCCTCATCCTCCGGCGCGACGACGACGGCCATGCGCTCCTGCGATTCGGAGATCGCAAGCTCGGTACCGTCGAGGCCCTCATACTTCTTGCGCACGGCGTCGAGCTCGATCTCGAGGCCGTCGGCCAGCTCGCCGATGGCGACAGACACACCGCCCGCGCCGAAGTCGTTGCAGCGCTTGATGAGGCGGGTGACCTCGCCGTTCCGGAACAAGCGCTGGATCTTGCGCTCTTCGGGCGCGTTGCCCTTCTGCACTTCGCTTGCCATGGTGGTAAGCGACTTTAAGTCGTGGCTCTTCGAAGAACCGGTCGCGCCGCCGATGCCGTCACGGCCCGTGCGGCCACCGAGCAGGATCACAACGTCACCCGGAGCGGGACGCTCGCGCACAACGTTCTTGGCGGGCGCTGCGGCGACGACCGCGCCGCACTCAAGGCGTTTGGCAATGTAGCCCTCGTGGTAGAGCTCGGCGACATGGCCCGTGGCAAGGCCGATCTGGTTGCCGTAAGACGAATAGCCCGCCGCCGCGGTCTGCGTCAGCTTGCGCTGGGGGAGCTTTCCGGGAAGCGTCTCTGCGAGCGTCTTTCGCGGGTCGCCGCCGCCGGTGACGCGCATCGCCTGATGGACATAGGCGCGGCCGGAGAGCGGGTCGCGGATGCAGCCTCCGATGCAGGTGGCCGCGCCGCCGAAGGGCTCGATCTCCGTGGGGTGGTTGTGGGTCTCGTTCTTGAACAGGAACAGCCAGTCCTCGTCCTTGCCGTTGACATCGCACTTGATCTTGACGGTGCAGGCGTTGATCTCCTCAGACTCGTCCAGATTCTTCAGGATACCCTGCTTCTTCAGCTCCTTGGCACCAATGGTGGCAAGGTCCATCATGCAGCGGGGCTTGTTCTCACGGCCCAGCTCAGTGCGCATCGCCATGTAGCGGTCAAAGGCTTCCTGCACCACGGCGTCGTCGATCTGCACATCGTCCAGAATGGTGCCGAAGGTGGTGTGGCGGCAGTGATCGGACCAGTAGGTGTCGATCATCTTGATCTCGGTGATGGTGGGGTCGCGGTGCTCAGAGCGGAAGTACTCCTGGCAGAACTTGATATCGCCCAGATCCATGGCCAGGCCCTTTTCGTCGATGAACTTCTTCAGGCCCTCTTCGTCCAGCTCGTTGAAGCCCTCCAGCGTGGCCACAGCGGTGGGCACGGGATACTCCATCTTCAGGGTAGCTTTGGTCTCCAGTGAAGCCTCGCGGGCCTCCACCGGGTTGATAACGTACTTCTTGATCTCTGCCACCTGCTCCTCGGTCAGGGAACCCTCCAGCAGGTAGACACGGGCAGAGCGGACCAGCGGGCGCTCGCCCTGGCTGATGAGCTGGATGCACTCGGCGGCAGAATCGGCGCGCTGGTCGAACTGGCCGGGCAGGTACTCCACAGCAAAGGAAATGCCCTCGAATTCAGGCAGCTCCGCATAGGTGTTGTCCACCGGCGGCTCACTGAACACGGTGGTAGCGCACTGGTTGAACAGTGCCTCGTCGATGCCCTCCACGTCATAGCGGTTCAGCAGGCGCAGGCCGCTCAGGGACTGGATGCCCAGCAGGCTCACCAGCTCATTTTTCAGGCCCTGGGCTTCCACATCAAAGCCAGGCTTCTTTTCTACATAAATACGATAGACCATGGGTGAATCCCCCTCTTTTTTATTGTTCAGCGATTGCTTTCAGCGCTCTCATACCAATATCCGTGCGCTTGTGCAGCTTTTCAAAGCTGATCTTCTCGGCTGCTTCGTAGGCGTGGCTCAGGGCGTTGGTCAGGCGCGGGCCGGTGGCGGTAACGCCCAGCACGCGGCCGCCGTTGGTCACCAGCTGGCCGTCCTCGGTAATGGCAGTGCCGGAATGGTACACCGTCACGTTCTCCTCGCCGGGCAGCTGACCGTCCACAAGGCCGGAGATGGGCTTGCCCTTCTCGTAGGCCACAGGGTAGCCGCCGGAAGCCAGAATGACACAGGCTGCAGCACCATCGGAGAATTTGACCTCCTGCTCTGCCAGCGTGCCGTTGGTGCACGCCTGCATGATGTGCAGCAGGTCGCTTTCCAGCAGCGGCAGCACCACCTGCGTTTCGGGGTCGCCGAAGCGGCAGTTGTACTCGATGACCTTGGGGCCGTCCGGGGTGAGCATAAGACCGAAGTACAGGCAGCCCTTGAAGGGGCAGCCCTCGGCGTTCATGGCGTGGATGGTGGGCAGGAAGATCTTTTCCATGCACTCCGCAGCCACTTCCGGGGTGTAGTAGGGGTTGGGGGCAATGGTGCCCATGCCGCCGGTGTTCAGGCCGGTGTCGTGGTCGTTGGCGCGCTTATGGTCCATGCTGGAGACCATGGGCTTGACCACCTTGCCGTC
>OITM01000695.1_pt1 | contig 8373 bp, 5 predicted proteins | sample 1586711 | NCBI WGS metagenome assembly OITM01 (sample SAMN02675049, study PRJEB24791) | human gut metagenome, SKBSTL061 | isolation source: stool | host: Homo sapiens | place: USA
CTTGTCAGCGAGGATGAGCGCCGCGGCGATCGGGCTGACGGGTGCCGCCGTCTTTTCGTCGTGGTGTCCGATCGCGCCGACTATCAGCGCGATGTCTTTCGGGTTTATGTCGAGACTGCGCAGAATGTTGAATGCGAGTATGCCGCCGCTCTGCGCGTGGTCGCATCGGTTTATCATGTTGCCGATATCGTGCATGTATCCGGCGACCGCCGCGAGCTCGCATTCGTGGTCGCTGTAGTTAAGTATTTCCAGTATCTCGCGCGACATTTTTGATACCGTGCCCGCATGAGCGAGTCCGTGCTCGGTGAAGCCCAGCTCGCCGAGAACGCGGTTGCCTGCGAGGATATAAGTCTTGAGCTCTTCGTTTTCATGAATTTTATCGTAGATATCCATTTTTTGCACCTCTTTTTTCGCTTTACAGCGTAAAAAATTTGTAAAAAAACCTGTTGTCTATCTTTTCTTTTGCATACTTTATGAGTATAATATAACCAATAAAGAGTCTGGAGGTAATTTCAATGTCCACTGTATTAGTAACCGGCGGCGCTGGCTTCATCGGCTCGCACACGAGCGTAGAGCTGCTCAACGCAGGATATGATATCATTATACTCGATAATTTCGTCAACAGCAAGCCCGAAAGCCTTAAAAGAATAAAAGAACTTACGGGCAAGGATTTCAAATTCTATCAGGCGGATATCCGCGACGAAGAGGCGATGACCAAAGTTTTCGCCGAGAACAAGATCGACGCGGTTATTCACTTCGCGGGTCTCAAGAGCGTTCCGCAGAGCGTTAAGGAGCCGCTCAACTACTATGACAACAACATAGCGGGCACGGTCTGCCTGTGCCGCGTGATGGATAAGGCGGGATGCAAGAAACTCGTCTTCAGCTCGTCCGCCACTGTTTACGGCAGCAAGAACCCCTCTCCGCTCAGAGAGGATATGCCGACCGGCGGCACCACGAACCCCTACGGCACCACGAAGGTGTTCACCGAGCGCATCCTGACCGACTGCTGCCACGCCGACCCCGAGCTGAACGTTGCGCTGCTGCGTTACTTCAACCCCATCGGTGCGCATCCGTCCGGCCTGATCGGCGAGGACCCCAACGGCATCCCCAACAACCTCGTGCCCTACATCGCCAAGGTCGCTGTCGGCAAGCTGGAGAAGGTCCACGTCTTTGGCAATGACTACCCGACCCCCGACGGCACCGGCGTGCGCGACTACATCCATGTTGTCGACCTGGCCCGCGGCCATGTTGCTGCCATCAAAAAGCTGGAGCAGAAGCCCGGCCTGTTCATCTGCAACCTGGGCACCGGCCACGGCTACAGCGTGCTGGACGTCATCAACGCCTTCAGCAAGGCCTGCGGCAAGGAGATCCCCTATGTCATCGACCCGCGCCGCCCCGGCGACATCGCCGAGTGCTGGTGCGATCCCTCCAAGGCCAAGCGTGAGCTCGGCTGGGAGGCCCAGTACGGCATTGAGGAAATGTGCGCCCACAGCTGGAACTGGCAGAGCCACAACCCGGACGGGTATAAGACTGCGGAATAAAATTGCATAAGAAAACCGCCCGATGCAGTGCGCATCGGGCAGTTTTGTTTGTATGCCTTCCCCCTCGGGGGAAGGTGGCCGAGGCCCCGACCGAGGCCGGATGAGGGACGGGTCTGCCACAGCTGCCCGTAAACGGGTTGCAATGGCAAGGTTGCCCCTCATCAGTCAGCGGGCGGAGCCGCTGACTGCTTCCCCCAAGGGGGAAGCCTTTCTTTTACACATACATCTCCTGACTTCTCGGCGGGAGCTTGGGTACGGCGGGCAGGGGTGCGGCGGCGGTGCGCCAGGCCGCGGGGGAGAGGCCCACCTCCCGCTTAAAGACGCGGCACAGATAATTGGCCCCGGAAAACCCCGTCAGGCCCGCGATCATGTCCAGATTGTACTCATCGGTCAGCAGCAGCGTCTTGACTGCCTCGATGCGCACATTCGTCATGTACTTGCCCGGCGGCACCCCCATCTCCTGCTTAAAGACGCGCACCAGATGGCTTTTTGTCACGCCGAGCTGCTCGCTCAGCTCCTCGACGCCGTAGAGGGCCATATAATTCTGGCGGATGGCCGCCACGGCCTCGGCCACAAGCGGCGGCAGGGGACGGGCGGTCTCGTCGGCCTTGGCTGCGGCGCAGAGCAGCGCGTAGGCCATGGGGGCCGTCTGCGCGCCGCACAGCTGTGCGATCAGCTCCGCCGCGCCGGGGCAGGCAGCGCCGTCCGCCCAGCGCGCCGCCCCCAGTTGCAATAAGTAGGCGTCCGTGCAGTGGCCGGTCAGCCGCACAGCCAGCAGGTGGCAGTCGCTCTGCGGCGTCAGCACCAGGGGGGCAGGGCCCAGCAGAATATCGCCGCTTTGGCCTGGGCGGTCAACGCCGTCCAGCAGGCACGCCCCGCGGGAAAGCACCCCCACCCACAGGCCTTCTCCGGCCAGAGCCAGCGGCGCTGTGCCGTCCAATTCCGCCGTTTCGGCAGCGGTGCAGTAAATTTCCGGGTCAAATATCAATTTCGACACCTCTATATCAATAAAATGCTATTTTCAAATAGATTATAACCTGTTATTATAATCATGTCAACAGAAACAGCCCCCTCTACACGGGCTGAAACCACTGAATACATTTGGAGGATGAGCATTATGGCTTCCATTAGCTGCCGTCACGTTAAGAAAGTTTACCCCGGCAATGTTACTGCCGTTCCCGATTTCAACCTGGAAATCGCGGATAAGGAATTTATCGTTTTCGTCGGTCCTTCCGGCTGCGGTAAGTCCACCACCCTGCGTATGATCGCCGGTCTGGAGGAGATCTCCGGCGGCGAGATGTACATCGGTGACCGTCTGATCAACGACGTTCCCCCGAAGGACCGCGACATCGCGATGGTCTTCCAGAACTACGCTCTGTACCCGCACATGACCGTTTACAAGAACATGGCCTTCGGTCTGGAGCTGCGCAAGATGCCCAAGGACGAGATCGACAAGCGCGTCCGTGAGGCTGCCAAGATTCTGGAGATCGAGCACCTGCTTGACCGTAAGCCGAAGGCTCTGTCCGGTGGTCAGCGTCAGCGTGTTGCCTTGGGCCGTGCAATGGTCCGTAACCCGGCGGTCTTCCTGCTCGACGAGCCTCTGTCCAACCTGGATGCTAAGCTGCGTACCAGCATGCGTACCGAGATCATCAAGCTGCACAAGAAGCTGGCTACCACCTTCATCTACGTTACCCACGACCAGACCGAGGCTATGACCATGGGCGATCGCATCGTCGTTATGAAGGACGGCATGATCCAGCAGGTCGATACCCCGCAGAACCTGTACGATTATCCCTGCAACATCTTTGTTGCCGGCTTTATCGGCAGCCCGCAGATGAACTTCCTGGACGGCACCCTGAAGAAGGCCGGCGATCAGTTTATCGTTGATCTGGCCGGCACCGAGGTTCCGCTGCCCAAGGAGAAGACCGCTGACGGCAAGCTGGACGCTTACGTCGGCAAGACCCTGAAGGTCGGCATCCGTCCCGAGGACATCAAGGACGACGAGGAGTTCCTGGAAAAGCATCCCAACAGCCACCTGAGCGCTGAGGTTGAGGTTTCCGAGCTGATGGGCGCTGAGATCTATCTGTACCTGACCTACCAGGGCCAGAACCTGATGGCTCGCGTTGCTCCCACCTCCAAGTCTCGCCGCGGCGACAAGATCACTGTCGCTATGGATACCCACAAGATCCACCTGTTCGATCCCGAGACGGAGAAGACCCTGCTCAACTAATTTTTACAGCATTCATAGCGGTTCCGTTGCGGCGGAACCGCTTTTTTAGTAATACTGCGCCGCAAAAGCCGCGCTGCATCGACAGCTGACGGAGCACAGCGGCACCAAACGGAGGCTCAAACCATGCGCATCGCCAACTACCTGCGGCCTGACTGCGTCGCACTGCGCCAACGGGCAGACTCGCTCACCGGTGCAGTGCAGCAGATGGTTACACTGCTGGACGGGACTGACAATCTGACTGACACCGCTGTGTTTGCGGCGGACGTCCGCGCCCGGCTGGCGCTGGGCGGTGTCTGTGTGGGCAACGGCCTGGCCATCCCGCACGCCAAAAGCACCGCCGTCAGGCAGCTGCAGCTGGCTGCGCTGACGTTGGACCCGCCGCTGCCCTGCGACACACCGGACGGCAAGCCGCTGGACCTGCTGGTGATGATCGCCGCCCCCGCCGAAGCCAACGACCTGCACGTACAGGCGCTGGCCGAGCTGGCGACGCTCTTTCTGGACACCGATTTCTGCGCCCGCCTGCGGGAGAGTGAGACCCCCGAGGCATTCTGCCGCGCCATCTCCGCGCGGGAGGATCAGGACGCGCAGGAGCCGCCGTCTGCCCCGTCTGACGCAGCGCCGGGCGCCGCCAAGCCCGGCTATCAGCTGCTGGCCGTGACGGCCTGCCCCACCGGCATCGCGCACACCTATCTGGCGGCGGAGGCGCTCCAGCAGGCCGCGCAGGCCCGCGGCCTGACGCTCAAGGTCGAGACGAACGGCGCTGCCGGTGTCAACGACGAGCTAACCGAGGATGAGATCCAGGCCGCAGAGTGCGTGATCGTGGCGGTGGATCGCTCGATCCCGCTGGCACGGTTCGTTGGCAAGCGGCTGGTCTATTCCTCGGCGGGGGATGCCGTGCGCGACGCGGACAGACTGCTGGAAAAGGCCGTTTCCGGCAAGGCTCCCGTCTACCGCGGCGGGCACGCTTTCCGCACCAGCGACTGGAAGGAGCTGGGCCGCGAATACTACGGCCACCTGATGAGCGGCATCTCCCACATGCTGCCGTTTGTTGTGGCGGGCGGCGTGATGCTGGCGCTTTCCCTGCTGCTGCAGCACCTTTTTGGCCGCAGCGACATCACCACCATGATGACGAACGTCGGCAACGCTGCGTTCAGGATGATGTACCCCGTGCTGGCTGCGTTCATCGCTTACAGCATTGCGGACCGCCCCGGCTTTATGCCCGGCCTGATGGGCGGCTACCTGGCACAGCTCGGCACAACCACCGCCCCCCGGTTGGGCTGGATCTCCAGCGGGTTCTGGGGAGCCATTGTCGCGGGCTTTGCTGCCGGTCTGGCTGTGCGGCTTCTGAATTACCTGTTCCGCCGCATTCCGCAGGAGCTGGATCACATCAAAACCGGGCTGCTGGTCCCGCTGTTGAGTCTGCTGTTTGTCGGTGCCCTGATGGTCATGGCCATCAATCCGCCGCTCGGGCGTTTCAATGCCTGGCTTTCCATCCAGCTGGATGGGATGCAGGGCGGCAGCCGTCTGGTGCTGGGCACGCTGCTGGGCGGCATGATGGCCACCGACTACGGCGGGCCGATCAACAAGGCCGCCTACGTCAGCGGCACGCTGGCACTGGTAGACCAGCAGTATGACCTGATGGCCGCTGTCATGGCGGGCGGCATGATTCCGCCGCTGGGCATTGGGCTGGCCTGCCTGCTGTTCCCGACGCGGTTCACCAGCACCGAGCGCTGCTCTGCGCCGCAGACGCTGCTGATGGGCGCGACCTTCGTGACCGAGGGTGCGCTGCCGTTTGCACTGCGCGATCCGCTGCGGGTCAGCCTCGCCTGCATCGCAGGCAGTGCACTGGCCGGGTTCATAACGATTTTGCTGGGCTGCGGGTGTCCCGCGCCGCACGGCGGGTTGTTTTTGCTGCCGGTCATGGAAAACCCGCCGGGCTTTCTGATTGCGCTGGCTGTCGGCACCCTGACCACGGCCCTGCTGCTGGGTATGCTGAAAAAGCCGCTGAAGCATTGATTTTCGCTTTACTTTTCGTATTTTCCGGCAGTCTTATACAAATTGCATTTACATAAAACCCCGCTGTGCGTTGCGTACAGCGGGGCTTTATGCTATAATTTAGTATATATGTGATTTTTGTGGAGGAGGGCCCCGTCCCTATGGAACAGGTCAAATCATTTTGTCGGCGGTACCGTCGGCTGCTGCTGGCTGCGGCCTATCTGGCTATTTTTGCCGTGGGCGTGCTGTATCTGCGCGTCACGGTCAACATCCCGCCGGAGGGCGACGATAAGCTGACGCTGAACCTCTGGCTGTATGACTTCCAGCGGATGCCGTTCTGGCAGTATGCTCTGCAGGACCTGCAGGGGCGGCTGCGGTACTTTACCTTACAGGAGGTCCGTTTTTTCCCGTTCCATTACCCGAACGCCGTCGACCTGCTGTTTTACACCAGCCTGACGCACTATCGGTTCTACATCATTGCCTGGACCGGCGCGGCGGCCTTCGCTGTCAGCCGCGTGGCGGCCAGACTGGGCAGCGGGGATGCGCTGGCGCTGGGCGGCTTTGCGCTGGCGCTGGCCGCGGCCCCCATTTGGAACGAGGGCATGTACAGCTACTACGCCGTACCGCAGCGGGCGCTGTTCTGGGCTATGACGGCCTGGCTCTGCCTGTTTGCGTGGCAGGGGACACGGCACCGCCGCTGGGCTGTGCTGGGCGCGGTGCTGTCCTTTATCGCCTGCGGCACCTATGAGATCGGCTATGTCTTTGCGCTGCTGGCGCTCGTCGTCTGGCTGCTGCGCCGACGCAGCGTCAAAAACGCCCTGCTGGACACGGCTCCCGCGCTGGTCGGCATGGGCGCGGCGCTTGTGTTCCACGTTCTGTGCGGGCGCAACGGCGGCACCGGCAACGAGCTTTCTCTGGATATTCCCGCCGTGCTGCGCGTCACCGTGCAGCAGATGGCCGCGTCGCTCCCTGGGCTGAACTCCCGCCTTTTGCAGGAGGACGCTGGGGTCATCACGAACGGGGATCGGCTGTGGCCGCTGGCGCTGGGTGTGCTGGCCGGACTGTTGATCTTCTTCGGCGTGCCGTTTAAAAAGCTGCGCGGCAGAACGCTGGGCGCACTGGCCGGGTTCGGCCTGGCCGTCTGGGCACTGCCCGCGCTGCTGCTGGCTTTGTCCGCCCGCTATCAGCAGCCCGAGGCCATTACCTGGCAGTGGGGCTACATTCCCGCGGCAGCCAGCTCCATCGGCTTTACGCTGCTCGCCGCGGCGCTGCTGGCACTGCTGGCGGGCCTGTGCTGTAAGCTGCCGAAGGTTCTCTCCGTGGTATCACGACTGGCCCTGACGGCGGCACTGGCGGCGGGTCTCTGCCTGAACGGCGGCTACCTGCGCGGTGTCGTGCGCACCCACCATGCCGAGAACCTCGCTGCCTATCAGTTCTTTGTCCGCACGATTGAGGCCGGTCTTGCCGATGCCGTACGATCCGACGACCTGATTCTCTGCAACGAGAACGTCTGGGACAGCAACGCGGAGGCCGAGTCCGCCTTCTTCAGCCGGTTCACCGGGCGCGCCCTGCACGCACAGGTCCTTTGGACCGAGAACCCCGCCACCGACGGCGACGCCTACGCCTACCAGACCTACCGCAATTACGGCGGCTATGATCTGGCGTGGTGCGGCAGACTGCAAAGCGCCGACAGTGACCTGATGGACGGGGTACAGGTCTACGTGCAGAGCGCCTATGTCCCCGACAACGCTGTCATCAAGTACAAGGTTCGTCTGGCCGACGGCACCGAGGAGGCCCGCGCCATCTGCCTGCTGGACTGCACCCAGACCCCGCGGGACCGGAACGGCGACTATCTGGCCACTGTTGAGGACACGTCCATCGTGAACGCCAAGCTCATGATCTGGGACGGCTGATAAACTGTGAGGGAGCCCCGGATGAAACACTTTATTGCCTTTTGCCGCCGCAACCGGCTGTTTGCGGCGCTGCTGGCCGCCGAGCTGGCCGTTGTCTGCGCGCTGGCAGCCGGGCTGTTCGGCGCGCCGTATAAGCTGGCGCTGACGCCCGGCGACTTTACGAACACCCTGCCCGACATTGCCGCCGCGGACGACGACGGCTTAAAAATCTGGAACCAGATCGGCTATCACAGCGACGACCCGATGACCTTCTCGGCAGACAATATTGCTTTGCCTTCCGGTGCGTATGAGGTCACAGTCCGTTATTTTTCCTGCCAGACGCCCGACGCGCCCACCTTTAATATGCTCAACGCTGCCGGGTCGCTGACCTTTGCCAGTGAACGTAGCCCCGCCGCCGTGACCTTTGACGCGCTGCGGCTGGACGACTGCCACCGCAGCCTGACGACCCGGCTTTGGGTCGGCTTCGGTGCGCGGATGCAGGACCTGACCGCCACCGTTACCTACGACCAGGGCCAGCTGTACATTTACAGCATCACCCTGACCGAGCAGCCCATCTACCGCGCGGCGCGGCTGCTCTGCTTCCTTGTGCTGTTTGCCGCCACGGACGCCGCGCTGCTGCTCCTGTTTGCCCATGTGGGGGAGCGGGGCGCTGCCCGCCGCCGTGCGCTGCGTCTGCCGCTGGCGCTGGCGGGCA
>OITM01000705.1_pt1 | contig 8292 bp, 6 predicted proteins | sample 1586711 | NCBI WGS metagenome assembly OITM01 (sample SAMN02675049, study PRJEB24791) | human gut metagenome, SKBSTL061 | isolation source: stool | host: Homo sapiens | place: USA
AGAAAAAATCTGCTCAGGTATATCGTTGGCTTCTGGCTTATATCGACGAAAACAAATTTTCCGGGAACCAGCGTTTGCCTTCGGAAAATGCGCTCTGCCGGAAGCTGGGTGTCAGCCGAGAAACGATACGAGTGGCCATCGACCAGTTGGTAGCAGAAGGACTCGTGTACAAGCTCAAGGGAAGTGGGACTTATTTCCACCGGGAAAAAGTAATGACGCGGGATTTGAACACAGATGATGCCCTTTATAAAATCGGCCTTGTCCTGCAGGGACAGGATACAAGTGCCAATTCGGGATTAATCGAAGGGGTTCGCAGTGTTCTGACGCAGGAGCAGGTTGACCTCCATGTATTTCTGACCGATAACAAATTCTGCAACGAACGCCGCTGTCTGGAGACTGTGGTACATCAGAATTTTCACGGTTTCATCGTGGATGGTGTCAAATCGAGCATCCTCAGCCCAAATCTTGACTGCTACAAGGAGCTTTACCGACGTAAGATCCCGGTGATATTCTACAACAACTTCTATCGGAACTTGCGCTGCCCCCGCGTAACGATCAATGACATCGAATGTGCCCATCAGCTGATAGGACGCCTGATGGATGCCGGACACAGCCACATTGCAGGCATCTTCGTGTACGACAACTACCAGAGCGTAGAAAAGTTTCAAGGCATGGCGGAAGCGATGCGAAATCGTGGTTTGGAACTGAACGATGATTACATCAAGTGGTGTATTTCGGACGAAGCCCACAACGAAAGCTATGTCCGTTCCATTGAAAGATTTCTGAAGAGCATCCCTAAATGCACCGCTATCGTCTGCTGCAACTACATCATCTATCGGCTGGTCATGAAAACCCTGCAGAAAATGGGGAAGACTGTACCCGAAGATTATTCGCTGGTCTGTTTTGATTATTCCGAAGAAACTTATCGGCAGGAGGATGTTACCTGCTCCGTGGAGCAAGGCTTCGAGATGGGACGTCAGCTTGCGCTGCGGCTTATGGAGATGATTTCCACCGGCGAATGCGATGACCGGAACTACACTTATGTCATGAAGCCCATCCTCTACGATGGCCATTCCATCCGGAAGATCAAAAAGGTAAAATAAAGATTCTCCCGGAGGCAGTACTGCTCTCCGGGAGAATCTCTTTATCGGTTTTGTTGTGCCAGAAAATGTGCAGCAGTATGCAGGCGCGGAAGCACATAGGCAAAGAACTGCTTATACGCTGCGCAAAAGCGGTTGCTTCCAGAGGCATCCCAATCTCGCTTGCATCCGCCCCGGCAGAGCAGCTGATAAGCACATGCTGCGCATTCCGCCGGGCGTTTGCGGCCCTGTGCCAGAAATGTCTGGCTTGTGGGAGAATCAAGCGCATCTTCAACGGTACAGTGGCTCAGATTTCCCAGCTTCCACTCATCCAGAACATAAAAGTCACAGGGATAAAGGCTTCCGTCACCTTCTACGGTAAGATAATGTCCACAGGAACCGGAGGAAGCGCAGGAGGTAGGCGGCATTCCCAGCAGGATACGCAGATAGTCCTCAAAATTGCGAACGCTGATATAATTGCCTCGTTGCAGCTGCTGATACCAAGTATCAAAGACGCCGCACAGAAAACGACCATAAAGTTCCGGCGTTAGAGAATATGCCTGCCCTCCAATCGTATCAAGTGGGTCAAGACATGGGATGAATTGCAGATTGTGCTGTCCCAACTCGCAGAGGCTTTTGAAGGCTCGCTGCGGCTTTCTGGCCAGCTGTCCGGTCACAACACAGAGCAGATTCGTTTCGACCCTGTAGGCATCCAGCAGCGCAAGCGCATGAGTTACTTTATCCCATGTGCCCTGCCCAGCTGCGTCCAGCCGATAGAGATCATGGTTCTCCTGTGTGCCGTCCAGAGAGAGGCCTACGAGGAAAGAGTTGGCTTTGAAAAAGGAAGCCCACTCTTCATCCAGACAAATGCCATTGGTCTGGATGCTGTGGAACACAGAGATATTGCGCTGCATGGAACGCTCCGTTTCCAGAAAGAACCGGAAGAAATCCAACCCGGCAAGAGTCGGTTCGCCGCCCTGAAACAGAAAATGGACGCTGCCGCCTTCCTCTGTGGCTGCAAAAGCCTTTTCAACCAGTTCTCCTGCCATTTCATGGGAAAGCAGTCCCATATTTTTGCAGGCTCGGCTGTTGGAAACATCGTCATAAAAGCAGTACCGGCAACGCAGATTGCACAGGCTGGACGCTGGCTTGACGAGAAATGTATTATGTTTCATAGAGATTCCCTCCGTGCTTCGCAGTTCTTAAAACAAGGATACCGGAAAATACGGGCTTTCGCAAGCAGTAACAGTTAAAAGCTGTTTGAAATAGTAAGAAAACGAATATAGTTGTCCGAAAATCAAAAAAAGGAGAAGAAAACTTGTATGGATGAAAATAAAACATACGGTACACGGTTAGCACGGCTTTGGAAGCTGTTTTTGAGTACGCTGTACATTAGCAGCTTTACCTTCGGCGGCGGCTTTGTCATCGTGACCTTTATGAAGAAAAAATTTGTAGATGAGCTGCACTGGATCGATGAACAGGAAATGCTGGATATGACAGCGTTGGCGCAGTCCTCTCCGGGCGCAATCGCGGTCAATGCTGCAATTCTGGTAGGCTGGCAGGTAGAAGGCTTGATTGGAATGATCGTGGCAGTGTTGGGCACCATCATCCCACCTATGGTCATTCTTTCAGTCATTTCTGTGTTCTACAATGCTTTTGCCACCAATCGCTATATCGCGTTGTTACTCAAGGGAATGCAGGCTGGTGTGGCGGCGGTCATTCTGGATGTTGTATTCGACCTCGGCGGCAAGGTGCTGAAGACCCGCTCATGGGTGTATATTGCCCTGATGGTCGCAGCGTTTGTCGCAAATACGGTGTTTGATGTCAATGTGGTGGTGGTCATCCTTGCCGCTGCAGTATTCGGCGTGGTGCTGGCTCTGGTCCAGTGGAAAAAAGGTGGTGCAAAATGATCTACTTACAGCTTTTTCTCAGCTTTTTGCAGGTGGGTATGTTCAGCGTAGGCGGCGGCTATGCGGCCATGCCGCTGATCCAGAGCCAAGTGGTGGAACAACATGGCTGGCTGACGATGCAGGAGTTTACTGACCTCATCACGATTGCAGAAATGACCCCTGGTCCCATTGCGGTCAACTCGGCAACTTTTGTTGGTTTGCGTATCGCGCAGGTACCCGGAGCCATCATTGCAACACTAGGTTGCATTACACCGGCGCTGTTCTTTGTTTCGCTTCTATCCTACATCTATCGTAAATACAAGGATATTTCTCTGCTGCAAAGTGTTCTGGCCTGCCTGCGTCCGGTCATTGTAGCGCTTATCTTTGGTGCAGGTCTTTCTATACTGTCTATGGTGGTGTTCGGAGAGAGTGCAAAGACGCTCGCCAACGTAGACTGGATCGGCATCGGCAGTTTTGCATCGGCATTTTTTGTCCTACGGAAGCTCAAGTGGAATCCCATCCTGACCATGTGCCTGTGCGGCGTGGCCGGGCTTGGACTTCACATTTTGCTCGGAATATAATCTTAAGACAATTTGTCTGTTGGAATCATGAAAATAAATCATTGGGCTTGCAATCAGGGCAAAACTGTGGTATATACATTATACGAAACATTGCTTTGATGAACGTATTACCGTTCGATGACGTATAAAATGGAGGTGCCCGCCATGACCGCCGTGATCTATGCTCGCTATTCCTCGGACAACCAGCGCGAAGAATCCATCGAAGGCCAGATCCGGGAATGCACGGCTTATGCCGAGAAAAACGGCATCACCATCGTCAAGCACTATATTGACCGTGCTATCTCCGCCAAGACGGACAACCGCCCGGAGTTCCAGCAGATGATTAAGGACAGCGACAAGAAGCTGTTTGACATTGTGCTGGTCTGGAAGCTGGACCGTTTTGCCCGGAACCGCTACGACAGTGCCCGGTACAAGACCCAGTTGAAGAAAAACGGTGTCAAGCTCATGTCTGCCACCGAGATCATCTCCGAGGGGCCAGAGGGCATCATTCTGGAATCGGTGCTGGAAGGTTATGCCGAGTATTATTCCGCTGACCTTGCCGAGAAGGTCGTGCGTGGACAGACGGAGAACATCCTGAAAGGTCGCTGCAACGGTGGTCGTGGAACCTTTGGCTACACGCTGGATTCGGAGCGGAAGTTCCACATTGACCCGCTCACCTCTCCTTTTGTGTTGGAATCGTTCAAGAAGTATAATGAAGGCTCCACCATGAAGGAGATCCGTGATTGGCTGAACGAAAATGGCATCAAGAACCCGGTGGGCGGTGCGTTTACATATAACAGCGTTGAACATATGCTCAAGAATCGGCGGTACATTGGAGAACCGAAATTCCGGGATGTGGTCGTACCGGATGCCATCCCGCCCATCATTCCGCTGGAACTTTTTGAGGATGTGCAGGAAAAGATCGCCAAAAACAAGAAAGCCCCTGCCCGTAGAAAGGCAGAGGACGACTACCTGCTCACCACCAAGCTGTTCTGCGGCTACTGTGGGGCGTTGATGTTTGGCGAAAGCGGCACGAGCCGGACGGGTGAAGTCCACCGCTACTATAAATGTGCCACTGCCAAAAAGCACAAGGGCTGCAAGAAAAAGACCGTCCGCAAACAGTGGCTGGAAGATCTGGTGGTCAACCAGACCATGCAGCTTGTCAAGGATGATGCCGCCATGGAATCCATCATTGCCAAGGTGATGGAACTGCAAAATAAGGAAAACACCAACATTCCCCTCTATGAGAAGCAGCTTCGGGATGCGGAATCGGGTATCCAGAATATGCTCAATGCGATTCAGGCCGGTATCCTGACCAGCTCCACCAAGGAGCGGCTGGAGCAGCTGGAAGAAACCAAGCGTGAGCTTGAAGCCCGCATTGCGGAAGAAAAGCTGGCGAAGCCGAAAGTGACCGAAGAATTCATTCGGTTCTGGCTGCTGCGGTTCCGTAAGCTGGATATGAGCCTGAAAGACCAGCGGCAGGCGTTGGTGGATACCTTCATCAATTCGATTTACCTGTATGATGATAAGGTTTTGATAACCTTCAATTATAAAGAAGGCACACAGACCGTGACCTTTGGAGAAGCGACAGAAGTTGCATCCGAGGGAAATGGTTCGGATTTGGATTGCTTTACTGCACCAGAAAATGCCGTGAAATCGAAAGATTTCATGGCTTTTTTGTTTTGTAAGCCATGGGTGCACGGTTTCTGCACGGTTTTTGCACGGTCGGTGTTATCCATGTCCGATTATGTAGGGCGCTGTATTGCATTGCAATCAGTGCCCTTTTTTGCATCAGGTGAGCAGTGCCAAGCGGAGCTTTGCCTTCATTTCCGGGTCGGCATCCTTGAGCAATTCCAAAAGAGCCGTCATGGAGATGGTGGGTTCGCCTGCGGCGGGTACAGCCTGCGGGCTGGAGGTGTCGGGCTTGGCATAGAAGCCGCTTTCAAACTTCTTGCCCAGCTCCACACGGGAGGACTGCTGGATATGGGCGTAGGTGTTCACCAGCATATCCGCACTGGCGTGACCTGTGGTCCCCTGCACCGCCTTGATGTCACCGCCGGAGATCATCAACTGGTAGGTGGCACTGGAATGCCGCAGACCGTGAAAGACGATGCGGGGGAACTCCGGGTGTGCATCCTGCCATTTCAGGAACTTTTTACGGATGAGCACCGGCTCCACCGCCAGACCGTTGGGCAGCCGCAGCAGCATCCCGCTGTTACGGTACCGCTCCGGGTCAAGGGCTTCTTCCCTTTTCAGCCGTTCCAGCCACTGCTTCAGCTCCTCCCGCAGGGCGGCGGTCATAAAGATGGTGCGGCAGGAGGCTTCGGTCTTGGTGTCCTTCAGGATGAGGGAGGTCTTGCTGCCCTCCAGCTTGTCCGGGAAGATGCGGAGGATGCAGCCCTTGTCCACCTGTGCCAGCGTGTCCTTCTGCACCCGCTGCATGGAACGGTTGACGGTGAAGGTGCCCATGCCGTTGGCGGCATCAAAGTCGATGTCCTCCGGGGTCAGACCTGCCACCTCCCCTTCTCGCAGCGCACCCACCAGCGTCAGGTGCACCGCCAGATGCAGGATGGGGTCCTCCATGCTGTCCAGCGCTGCCCGCATTTCGTCCACTTCCCAGATGCTGCGCTCTTGGGTGGTCTTTTTGGGCGCTTCCACCGGGACGGGGCTTTTAATAAGGATGCCCCACTCCACCGCCAACAGAAAGGAATTGTGCAGCAACTGGTGGACTTCATGGAGGGTGGTGCCGGAGAGGGTGCGCTTCTGCTGCTTGGGCGAGAGGTCTCGCCGCTTGCCGCCCACATACTGCCCACAGGGGGTCTTGCTCAGGGTGTCGTACAGGGCTTCGATGTGGTAAGGCCGCAGCTTCTGCATCTGCATCTCCCCGATATAGGGGATGATGAGGTTCTGGATGAGCGCCAGATTGGACTGGTAGGTCTTGGGTGCCCACTTGTGCTTGCTGCACTGCTTGGGCAGCCAGTCCATCAGGAACTCTGCCACCGTCACCGAGGACGGGATCAGGAAATTGCCGGTCGCCAGTTCATGTTCGATCTGCTTCTGGCGTTTCACCGCCTCCTCTTTGGTGGGAAAGCTTTCCCATTTGTCGCAGCTCTTGCCGTGCTCGTCCTGATAGGTGTAGCGGACACTGTAAGAGCTGCCGCGTTTCGTGATATATGCCATAGATTTGCCTCCTTATCAAGCTGCCCGGTAGAGCCACGCATCGAAGCTGTCTTTCGGGATGCGGATGCTTCCGCCTGCCCGCAGGACACGGAACTCGGTGGTGCTGTTGCACAGATTGTAGGCGGCACGCTGGCTGATGGCCAGCATCTGTGCGACCTCCTTCACCGTATACACCAGCTTTGTGGTCTCAGGGCTGTTGGTCGGAGACTTGACGGCATTGGTTCGAGTGACCACCTCCATTGTAGCCGGAACAGAGTCCGACTGCAAGAACTTTTTCGTATAATCTTCAAATTTCACAGATGCGTTCTTCTCAAAATTCATATCCATATGCTTTTCTCCTTATACTTCATGACGCATCGCAGGCTCCTGCGTGCGGTTCTCATAAAATCGAATGACCTCCGGCGGGATGCTGTCCAGCGTTTTCAGGGCGGCTTCATAGTCCTGTCGCAGCTTGGCATCCTCCAGACGCTTCAAGACGCTCCCTTCCTTCGCTTTGTCCAGCGAGGCAGAGAGCGTCCTGTTTTTCTCTTTCAGCTTTTCGTTTTCGGCGGCGGTCTTGGTGAAGGCTACGTTGTACTTTCGCAGCTGGTCCTTCATCCGTGCTACGTTGGGGATATAGCTGTCCAGCACCTTGCTGATCTCCGCCGCACGGCTCTTGCCGTTGAAGGGGGTGATACCCACCAGCAGGGCATCCAACTGCTCCTTCTGCTTGGTCAGCTGGGTCATCTCCTTGAAGATGCGAGGCGGGATGTGCTCCCGCCCGGTCTGGCTGGCGCTTTCGCCCCGTTCCAGCTCCGGGTACTGCTTGACCATGTGCTGCCAGAACTCGTCCTGCCACTTCACAAGGTTCTTGCGGTTGCCAATGATCTCTTTCGCGCTCAGCCGCCCGTCAGCGGTCAAGGGCACAAAACAGAGGTGCAGGTGGGGCGTTTTCTCATCCATGTGGACAACGGCAGAGAGAAAGGTATCCGGGTGCTGTCTGCCCTCCAAAAATTTCAGGGCGTACGCAAAGTACGCCTTGACTTCGCTGTGCGTCTTGCCTTTGAAAAACTCCGGGCTGGCGGTGACAAGAGCCTCTACCACCCGCACGCTGTCCTTGCGGACACGGCAGTGGGCGGCGGCTATCATGCGGTCGGCTTCTTCCCGGTACCTGCCCTGCGGCTGCACCAGATGAAGGTTGTAGCGGCTCCGGCTCGTGTCGATATCCGGGTTGCTGGCGTACTGCTCCTTGGTGCGCTCGTTGTGGGCTTCGATGGGGCTGATGGCAGGCCCCTTGTACTTTTTGAACCTTAAAATGCCGTATTGGGCTTTCATAGATCACGCTCCTTCTTGGGGTGTACAAAAAATCTGTACGGACTTCAAATAACCTGTACGGTTCGTACGACGTATGAACAAGCGAAATACAAACGATGATACGTTTTAATTTGATTCTGCTTGCCGTACAGATGCGTACAAGTACAGACCGTACAGGTTGTACGAACTTCTTCCGTAAAAAATGCACTTTTTACGGGCAGGGGTGGACAAGCGGTTCGATGCCTACAAAACCCCGCACCCTGCGGCCACCGGGCAGGTAGATGTTGTTGG